>ERZ1090879.778-NODE-778-length-18868-cov-11.940520_pt1 | contig 18868 bp, 28 predicted proteins | sample MGYA00478472_ERZ1090879 | MGnify/ENA primary metagenome ERZ1090879 (study PRJEB33644, sample SAMEA5815723) | chicken gut metagenome | biome: Chicken; feature: Gastrointestinal Tract; material: Caecum | place: Ireland | collected 2019-01-01 | study: A study of the... | reverse complement strand
TAATGCAGAATATCAAGGATGAGCTTGATAAGATTGCGGAAAAGGGCCTGAACACCGGGAACCTTGAAACCGCTTACAAACTGATTGACATGCTGAAGGACATGGAGAATGTCGAATACTGGAAGTGCAAAGAAGAGTATTACAGCACTGTCCAGGAGCAAATGGAGGGCGGCTACAGTCAGGCCGGCGATTACTCCCAGCGGCGCAACCGTGACAGCATGGGGCGCTACAGCCGGGCAGACGGTATGATGCCGGACTATGACCGGGGTTCCTCCTATGCCCGGCGTGGGGAGCATTATGTGAGAGGTCACTACAGCAGAGCAAACGGAGCCGACCCTTACGACCAGTACATGGACAGCAAACAGTCCTACCGCAACGGGAAGTCCGAGGACTGCAAGCGGCGTATGCTGGCGGCCCTGGAAGAGCACATGGACGCTCTGACGGAAGAGCTGAAAGGCCTGAGCGACGACGCCGAGTGCAGAGAAGAGCGTGAGGTCATTTCCAGATACATAGACAAACTGCGGAAGATGATGTAAACAAAGGCGGCGGGGAAACCTGCCGCTTTTGCTGAAAATGTGGGGAGAGGTAAAAACGGCGGATATGGTAAAATAGAAGCATGAAGGAGAGTTATGCTATGGTAAAAGACGGTTGGGTGTACTGCCCTATCTGCAACAACAAAACCCGGACAAAAATCCGCCCAGACACGGTGGCGAGAAACCTGCCTGTTTTTTGCCCGAAGTGCAAGAATGTATCGGTTATGAGTTTTGAAAATGGCAAACCTTTAAAAGATGAAACTATACAGAGGATGGGTTAAAAGAGGAATCGACCATATGCTTTTTGAAACGATGGCAGATAGTCTCGATGTGGGAGATACACTTGTTATTTGCAGAAGTTTGTGGACGGTTGAATTGATTTTTTAATAAATAGAGCCAGTCGCCAGACGCAGAGCCAGTGAACTTGTAAGAAATTCCGACAGGTTGCTGGCTCTTTTCTTATATTTGTTTCATTTCCTCCTTTCTTTCAGCACACGTCCTTAAGAGAAAAAGAATTGCAACTAATTGCAATAGATTGCAATTCTTGAGGTTGAAAAGCGGATGCAATTTCCGGCGTGTGCATTCGGGCGGCTTATTAAGCAAAGTTTGAGCCAATAAGTGAGCGTGAGACCTGGACTTGAAATCCAACGTCGTTCGATAAGTGTTCTGCCCGATAGTGTCATGCATGGCACGATAAATACGAGTGCTAACCGCTTGATGGCGGTTATAGGATAGTAGCTTAATGGTAGAGCCGTCATTAGCAGGATACGAAGGCGAAAAGAAGTGCAAATCTTCATGACTATAGTGCGTCTAATATGCAGGTTCGACTCCTGCCTATCCTATTACCCCGACAGAGGTTTATCTGTCTGAATCCATTACCGCTGACGGGCGGTTAATAATTACGTTTAGGAGGATATTATGCAGAACATTGAAGCAATTTTAACAGAACTGGGAATTGAGGTTCCGGCAGACAAAAAGGCCGATCTGACAAAGAAAGTAGCGGAGAACTACGTTACCAAGAACGAGCATGAAAAGAAGCTGGGGCGGGCCGAGGCTGACCGGGATACCTGGAAGGAGAAGGCCGAGACGGCGGAAGCTACACTTCAAGGCTTTGATGGCGTTGATTTGGAAACCATGAAACGCGATTTGGCTGACTGGAAGAAGAAGGCCGAGGACGCAGAGAAGAACGCGCAGGCGCAGATCTATGAGCGTGACTTTAACGACGCTTTGAAAGCAGAGCTTGAAAGCGTGAAATTTTCCAGTGAGGCGGCCAAGCGGGCAATCATGGCAGAGATTAAGGAATCCGGGCTGAAGCTGAAAGACGGAAAAATCCTGGGCCTGAATGACCTGATTTCCCAGATGAAGGAGAAAGACGCTTCAGCGTTCATTGATGAGGAACAGCAAAAAGCGCAGCAGAACGCGGCGAGGTTCACGCAGCCGTTTAACCGACAGAACCAGAGCGGCGGGAAAATGACTGTTGCGGATATCAAAGCAATCAAAGATCCGGCAGAACGCCAGTCTAAGATCGCGCAGAACCTTGATTTGTATGGATACGGAAAGGAATAGTGCATTATGGCAGCACCTACGAATTTGACGAAAGCATCTGATATTACTATCAGAGCAAAAGAGATTGATTTTATCACCAGATTCAACGACACATGGGAGGCTTTACGGGAAATCATGGGGATTATGCGTCCTATCAGAAAGGCTCCCGGAACAAAGCTGACCGCAAGTAAGGCTACCGTCGTTTTGCAGGATGGGAACGTTGCAGAGGGTGAAGAAGTCCCGCTGTCTCAGGCTAAAGTTGAGCCTGTGGCGTTTGAGGACTTAAATCTTGAAAAGTACAGAAAAGCTGTATCTGCGGAAGCAGTAACGCAATTTGGCGCGGCTGTGGCAGTGCAGAAAACAGATGATGCATTTCTGAAAGAACTTCAGGGCATGGTTCTGGACAGGTTTTACACCTTTCTCCAGACCGGACTTCTGACTTCCACGGAAACAACATTCCAGATGGCAGTATCTATGGCCGTGACAATGGCTAAAGATAAATTCAAGAGAATGCGGAAGGATTATACCAATATCGTTGTATTCGTAAACACGATGGATGTTGGTATGTATCTGGGAGCGGCAAACATCTCCATTCAGACCAGAGAAGGTATTGAATATGTAAAGGATTTTCTTGGCGCAAATACCATGATTATTTCGTCTGAAATCCCCAGCGGGACGGTGGTGGCCACTCCGGCAGATAACATTGTCCTGTATTACATTGACCCGTCTGATGGTGATTATCAGGAACTTGGTCTGGATTACACCATCACAGGGGAAACCAACTTGATTGGAATCCACAAAGAGGGCAACTATGGACGAGTTATCGGAGAGACACACGCGATTATGGGCATGAAGCTGTTTGCGGAATATCTTGACGGAATTTCCGTAGTGACGCTTACTGATGATCCCACACTGGAAACCCTGACGGTTGAATCTGCCGCTGGAACTTCATCCGGCACAACGAAGCTGACTGTATCCCCTGCTCTGGAAACTGGACATCTGTATAAGTATAAGGCCAACGCCAGCGCGGCGCCGGAAGTGACCTACGGGCAGAGCGTTCGCAACTGGACTGCATGGGACGGTAAGAGCGACATTACTGCAACTACGGGACACCATATCACTGTTGTTGAGTGCGACAACACCTATAAGGCTTTGAAGGCCGGAGACGATACCGTAGCTTCCAAGGCCTGATGAAAGGAGGATCCGGCATGGCATACACAGATTTTGAATTTTACGCAACTACATATCACGGTAATGTCGTGCCGGAAGCTGACTTCCCACGGATAGCAGACCGGGCAAGCGACTTTCTGGACGTTATCACCTTTGACCGTCTTATAGACGGCCTCCCAGACGATGAACGAGCGAAAACAAAGGTACAGAAAGCCGTGTGCGCAGTTTGCGATAAGCTGTATCAATTAGAATTGGCGGACAAGCAGGCGAACGCGGCGGCTATGGCCGGGGCTTCTTCCGGCACATCCGGAAGCGCAACATCAGGAGTTATTTCTTCCCGGTCTGCTGGCTCTGAATCCATTTCCTACGCTTCACTGTCCGATACGGCCAGCGGGGCGAAGAATTGGAGCGCGGTCTATCAGGCGGCGGGAAATCCGCAGGAAACAAACAAAATCCTGGAAAGCGCGGCGAGGCTGTACTTGACAGGAGTACGAGACGATAAAGGAGGATTACTGCTGTATGCAGGACTGTAAGGTAAATATCCTTGGAACTGAATATTCAATAAAGTTCGGTGACGAGGAAAAATATCCTTCGCTGGAAGGAATTGACGGCTACTGCGACTCTTCGACAAAAGAAATTGTTGTGGACAACATGAAGAAAACCGAAGGGAAGGTTGGGGCGAAAGGGAATCTGAAGGATTACCAGAAAACCTGCCTCCGGCATGAAATCATCCATGCGTTCATGGAGGAATCTGGGCTGTCTGGCAACTTTGAACACAAAACAATCGGGATTGAGGAAACCACGGTTGACTGGTTCGCCATTCAGTCCCCGAAGATTTTTAAAGTATTCACGGAATTGGATTTGCTCTGATTTCAGAAAGGAAAATATATGGAATTAAAAGACACTGTACAGATGATGAACAGCGCAGATTATAAAGAGCGTTTCAAAGCGGAATATGCGCAGACAAAAATTCGCTATGAAAAGCTGAAGGCATTTAATACAAAAATTGAGGCGGTTTCAAGAACACCATATTCTATGCCTTGCCGGATTGAAATGCCGAAGCACGATTGCCCCGAAGACCTGTTACGTGAACAGCAGAGCGTTATGGGGCAGTATCTTCACATTCTTGAAGTCAGGGCAGTTTTGGAAGGAATAAATTTGGAGGATAAGGAGTAATGGACATTATGACATTAGGTAGCGTTATCGCTATTACTGCTATCTGCTACGTTATCGGCTTGGGCTGTAAGGCGGCGAAGAAAATCCCGGATGAGTGGATTCCGGTCATTATGGCCGTTGTTGGAGGCATTCTGGGCGCGGTAGGCATGAACATTATGCCGGACTTCCCGGCGGCAGATTATATCAATGCCGTGGCTGTGGGGGCTGTCTCTGGGCTGGCGGCTACGGGCGTTAATCAGGTATATAAGCAGGCAAAGAAATGAGTAATTACCGAAGCCGCCGCAATTATGAAAACCTAGAGCGCCGGATATTTGACGGCGTGGGAGAGTATGGCATACCGGAGATACAGCCTACACTGTATGAGGGCGGCTGTGAGTGGATTGGATTCAACTATGCGAAATCCTGCAAGGAGCCGGAAGGGAAAGGCGTTCATTGCTTTGTTGATGATTATCATTTTCAAAGATTATGGACATGCATTGACCGATACATACCGATGTTGCAGAAATTCCGTTATGTAATGTCTCCGGACTTCTCCACGTACACCGACTTCCCGAAAGCTATCCAGATATATAACCACTACCGCAAGCACTGGGTAGGCGCATATCTGCAAGAGTCCGGAATACAGGTTATCCCGACAATCTCATGGAGTACGCCGGACAGTTTTGAATGGTGCTTTGACGGAGAGCCGGAGGGTGCAACCGTGGCGGTTTCTTCCGTGGGCTGTATGAACGGAAAGGAAAAGAAATCCCTGTTTCTGGCAGGGTATAAGGAAATGGTGCGGCGGCTTCAACCGGAGACGATTATCTTTTATGGTACTGTGCCGGATGAGTGCATGGGGAATATCGTGCGGATAAAGGCGTTTCAGGACAAATTCAAAGAGGCCGTATGCGCCGGCTTTTAAAGGAGGATACCTGATGTTTTCGGATGTGATTACTGTTTTCAATTATTATGAATCCAGCACTGCCGCCGTCTGGTATCCTCACATTCTTTCTGGTGTACACCTGGAAACCGACCGGGGACAGATATTGAAGAAATATGGCCCGGACAGTACGGATAAAGCAGAGTTACATATCGCCTACACCGAAAAGGACGGGAAGAAAATTATCACGGACTCTGCCGGAAAGGAGCTTCTCTGGTTGCCGCCGAAAGCCTGGGCGAAGCAGGTCAACGATGAACTGGCGGACAGTATCACGTTCAACCCCGCAACAGACTTCTTCTGGAAAGGCGAGTGGACGGGAGAAAGCCCGGTAAATGATGAGGATTACGCCGACAGGTTGTCGGAGGGATTCTACGCTTACATGAACCGTGAAAATGACTTCGTATTTCTGATTACCACGGCCGGCGGCCCGTACACGGTTATCCCGCATTTTGAAATCCTGGGGGCGTGATATGGCAAGAAGCAAGATTAAGCATTTCAAAGGCTTTTCCATCGTGGACGGCGACATCCGGGTAACGCTGAACATGAGCAGATTTGAACGGCAATTCCAGCGGGCGCAGTACCAGCTTGACGGGGCTGTGATGAATAGTATGGTTCCGTTTATGCCTATGGTGACAGGCTCCTTTATCAACGCCACACGGGCCGCCAGCGCCGCCGTACAAGGTTCCGGGGAAGTATATGCCGCCTATGGCCCGCAGGGACGCTTCCTCTATGAAGGAAAGACAATGGTGGATGAAAAGACCGGGAGCACTTGGGCCAGACGTGGGGCAAAGAAAGTCCTGGTAAGTGAATTTGGAGGAAAAACCAACGCAAAGCCGGAGCTGAGTTATACCAGACAGGCACACCCGAAAGCACAATCGCACTGGTTTGACGCGGCGAAGAAAGCAGACGAAAAGAAGTGGATAAGAGATGTAAAGAGAACGGCGGGAGGTGGACAGCGTGGATAATGAGCGAAAGCCAATAGGAAAGGACGCTACTGGGTATGAGGTGATTACTGAGGCCATGAAAGACCTTCTGAACCAATTTCCAGGACTTCTTCCGGGAGAGGAAGTGAAATACGAGGAATTGGGCGAAGATAGCGGAATTGCCTTCTCGAATGACGCTGGGGCGCTAGTTTATACGGAGCGAGAAGATGTGATAGGCGGCGTACACCAGACTTGCCAGTACCCCTTCTTCATTGTTTACCGGGCCGCCAGTTCTGCGAAAGAGCGGCAGAAAATGTCTATCCAAGAATTTCTTGATGCTTTCGGGAAATGGCTTTGCCGAGAGCCTGCGGTGATTGATGGAGAGACGTATAAACTGGCCGGATATCCAAAACTGGCCGGAACGCGGCAGATTAAGAAGATTACACGGGATAACAGCTACGGAACGGATCCTCAAGAAAATGGGGTGCAAGACTGGCTGTTGCCTGTAACGGTACAATATACAAACGATTTTAAAAAGTAGTTACTTACCGGCAGTACGTTTTGAGTATTGTCGCTAACCCAAATCCCTTTAAAAACTATGGGTAGAAAGGATTTTTTTATGAAATTAAACCGAGAAGCACTAGCCCATTATCTGGACTATAGCTTTAAAAACCAGGCATCTTCAGCAACCTGGGAAATCATTGGCGATGATATCGAAGAAATGTCTGTAGAGCTGAATCCTGATACTGAAACGCTGAAAAATATCTTAGGACAGACAAAGACTACAGACAACGGTTATGAGCCTACTATGGACGCAGATCCATTTTATGCTGATCCTGATAAGAAGCTGTATCCGAAGATCAGAGATATTGCTCTTCAGCAGCTTAAAGGAGATCAGTGTAAAACTCTTATGCTGGAAGTGATTGTGGAAGATACTGAGGCTACAAACCATCTTGCCTTTGTGCAGGAAGTAATCGTAAAACCGCAGTCATACGGCGGGGATACTGCCGGAATGAATATTCCGTTCCAGGTATCTTTTAACGGAGCGAGAACGAAAGGATATGTTACAGCGGCGTCTCTTTCTGGAGGCGATCCCGAGTTTACCGCAGGCGAAATTCCAAACGAGGAATCTCTTTGATGAGGAGATAACAACATGAGCAATAAACTGATTAAGCCGCAGAGCAACGACATTATCATTGATGACGGTATAAAGGTTTACAACATTAAAAACAAACAGGGCAAATACCTGGGAAAGTTTGAGTTCCGCCCGGCAGACACAAATATTGTGAACCGATACAAAGAAGTGGTTGATTATTTCAATCATTTAACCATTCCTGACGGAGAATCGGAAGAAACGGTTAAGCGGGTAGAAAAAGAAGTGGTAGAAAAAATGAATTATCTCATTGGCGGAGATGCTGAAAAATCATTTTTTTCAATCCTGGGTGCTTTTTCTGTTTTGGAATCGGGAGAATTATTTCTTGAAAATGTACTTGGAGCGATTGCCGGGGTCATTGAGCGGGAATTCTCTGTGCGGGCCACAAGGATGAAGCGCAGAAACAAATACGTCTCCAAGTACCATAAATGATTTCCTGGAGCCTTCCCACTTCCCTGGATATAGGCGGGAAGGAGTACAAGATCAGATCAGATTATAGAGCTGTTCTTGATATCCTAACTGCGATGAATGACCCTGAAATATTTGAACCAGGAATGAGTGAAAAGGAAAAGAACATTGAACGAGTTATGACAATGCTTCAGATCCTTTACGAAGATTTTGAATCTATTCCTTCAAACCAATGGAATGAGGCAACAAAAAAGGCCAAAGAATTTATTGATTGTGGAATGAGCGATGATGGAAAGCCTAAGCCAAGACTTATGGATTGGGAACAGGATGCACCATTAATTATACCGGCAGTCAATAAAGTGTGTCATCAAGATATAAGAAGCCTAAAGTACATGCACTGGTGGACATTTATAAGCCTTTACATGGAGATAGGGGATTCCATGTTGTCAACGGTAATTAGTATTCGAAAAAAGCGAAAAAAAGGACAGAAACTAGAGAAGTGGGAAAAGGAGTTTTACCAGAATAATAAGTCGATTGTGGATCTTAAGGTTAAATGTGAAGAGCGCAGCGATGAAGAAAAGGAAGCGCTGAGGAAATTGTTTGGAATTGTCAAGTAAGGAGGTGGACTGAGTGCCTAAAGCAGATGGAACGGTTGTTATTGATACAGAAATTAACAGCAAAGGATTTCAGGCCGGAACCAAAGAACTTGAAGCCTCCGCCCGCCGAATGGCAAATTCCCTTGACCAGCTTGGAACTAAGGCAAAGATTGCCTTGCAAAAGCAGGTTGATTCATTCGCGAAACTTAATAATCAGTATGCGCAGCAATCTAAAAAGGTTGATGAATTGAGGCAAAAAGTTGCGGAATATGAAAGCCAGAAGATGCCTACACAGGAATATGCAGAAATACAGCAGCAAATTGATTCCGCACAAAGCAAGATGGACAAGCTTATTGAGAAGCAAAGAAAATTTGTTGAGCTGGGAGGAAATACGAACAGCAAAACATACAAGTCCATGCAATATGACATAGAAGAGCTTGCGAACACGATTAAGTATGCGAACGGAGAACTTGAGGATTTAGTTGATTCAGGAAAAGCATTTACATTCGGAGCAAACACAGAAGCGGCGCAAAAAGACATACAGCGTTTAGCACAGGAAGAGCAAAAGCTTCAAGATATGAATAATCGCCTTGGCACTTCGTACGATTCTATTAAGCAGAAGGTATCTGATTATCAAAAAGAGCTTCTCAAAACGGATGAAAGCCAAAAGAAGACAGCTAAGTCTGGAGAAGATATGAATAAATCCACAAAAAAGGCATCTTCCGGTATGGGTAGAATGCTTGCAACATCCATTCTCTTCAGTTTTGTATTCCAGGCAATCAGTGCAATCATGAATGGTGCTACTGAAGGAATGAATAATCTTGCGCAGTATTCCAACAGCACGAATGCAACTTTATCTTCTCTCATGTCTTCCTTAACCCAGTTGAAAAACGCGTTTGCTACAGCGTTCTCCCCTATTCTTACGGCAGTTGCACCAGCAATTAACTATTTGATTAATCTGCTAACAGCGGCTGTTACAGCGGTTGCACAACTGTTTTCGGCTCTTACAGGGAAATCTACATATGTTAAGGCAATAAAGGTGCAGCAAGATTATGCTGCAAGCCTAAAAGACACAGGAAGCGCCGCATCGTCTGCCGGGAAGGATGCAAAAAAAGCGATAGCCCCATTTGATGATCTGGTACAAATTCAGCAACAAGGGAGCGAAGCCGGCGGTGGAGGCGGGGGCGGCGGAGAAATATCTCCATCAGAGATGTTCGAAGAAGTTGCGGTATCTGACAGTTTGATATCTGCCCTGGACAAGATAAAAGATATCTGGAAGGAATTCAGCACTCTCTTTGCTCAAGGATTTGATGTAGGTTTTGTAAAAAAGGATGCTATCGAGGACATCAAGTCCAATCTGGAGAGTATTAAGCAGAGTTTAATTAATATCTTTACATCCCCAGAAGTAGTTGCAGCCGCAGCAAATTTCAGGCAAGTATTTGCTTATAACCTCGGAGTGATTGCTGGTTCTGTCGCATCAATCGGAACAACTATAGCGCAGAACATCACTGGAGGAATCGCTCTTTACCTTCAGGGAGCACAGGAAAGGATAAAGCAATATATTGTCAGCATGTTTGATATCAGTTCAGACATTATGACGATAGTGGGAAATTTTTCCGCAGCGTTTGCGAATATTTTTTCTGTGTTTGGAGAAGAAAATGGGCAAAAGCTTACCGCTAGTCTCATCGGAATGTTCACTTCTGCATTTATGGGAGTGACGGAATTATCAGCGAAGTATGGAAGGGATATCTTAGACGCTATGCTTACTCCTATTGTGGAAAATCAGGAGCAATTCCGCGCTGCCTTTGATGGAATACTACAAGTAGCGTCAAGCGTATTTGAAACCCTATATGAATTGACAGAAGATACTTTCGGAAAAATGAATGAAGTATATGACACTCACATTGCTCCGATGTTTAACGCATTCAGAGATGGGTTCACCACGATATACAATACTGCTCTTAACGCATTTAATGAATACATACTCCCGGTACTGCAAAAGGGCGCTGAACGTTTTGACGTATTTAAAGATCAGCATTTGCAGCCATTAATCAACAAATTCATTGATTTAGGTGGAAATGTCGCCGACATTATCACCACGATATGGAATCAGTATTTATCCCCATTTTTGAACTGGTGCATAGCAACGTTTTCACCGGGCGTTGGACAGGGGCTGGACGCTGTAATTCAATCTTTCTTTGCTGTACTTTCTGCGGTTTCGGAAGTTGTTGAGAACGTTCTTGATATTCTCAATAGCGTATTATCGTTCATTAATAATGTGTTTAAAGAAGACTGGGAAGCTGCCTGGGAAGATGTAAAGGAAATCTTCCGCGGAGTATTCAATGGAATTATTGGAATCGTTGAAAGTGCAATTAATTTTATTGTAAGAGGGCTAAATAGGCTTCTTAGTGGATTGAGTGACATTGCAGACGCTGTAGGAGATGTAATCGGAATTGATATAAATATTCCGAAAATTAAAGAGGTAAATCTTCCGAGGCTTGCATCTGGAACCGTTATCCCCCCAAGATCTGGAGAGTTTGCCGCTATCCTGGGTGACAATAACCATGAAACTGAAGTGGTATCCCCTGTATCTGCAATCAAGCAGGCATTACTGGAAGCAATGGAAGAATATAACGGCGGCGAAGGACAGAACATCACAATTAACTTTGGTGGATCAATGGCTGCATTGGCGAGGGCGCTTAAGCCTGAGTTAGACAGAGAAGCATCAAGAAGAGGTACAAACCTTGTGATTGTAGGAGGTCGGTAATGGCACAAAACATATTTTCCTTAGACGGTATCTACTACAATCTGTTTGTTACTAAACTGGAGAGAGATGGACAAGTCACAGACACCGAAGCATCTGGAAGAGTGAACGATTACTCAATGTATCGTGATATCATCGGCACGTTCTACAATTACAATCTGACTATTTATCCATATAGTGATGATGACGCTGATGATTATGATACATTTTATGACGAAATCACCGCTCCGGTTCCCAGCCATACATTGGTAGTTCCATATGGTCAAGAAACGTTAACCTTTGAGGCGTATGTAACAAAAGCGAAGGACACTCTTGTTGTCCGAAATGGTAAAAATATCTGGGGCAGTGAGGGGTTAAGCCTAAGTTTCATCGCAATGGCCCCGCAGCGCAGGAGGAATTAGTTATGCCGTCATGGGATATTGCAATCACAAATAATGGTCAGCAGCCATACTCAGACAGCCGTAACCTTTCTTCTGGTGCGGCGTCTTCTCCTCCCTATGGATATTGCCTGCCAGAATACGCATTGTTAGATGGATCATTTTCCAATGCACCGGAAGAAGTAGTAAGAAATGGTTATGGGTACATCAGCAATTATTTGAGCGATGAAAACGGAGAGTTTGCAGAAAACCAGCAGCCTGTAATTACAATATCGTATGACCGAAACAAAACCAGCAACGGGGTACAGGTATCATTTAACAATGTTTCGGGCGATTATTGTTCAGAGCTGCAAGTAGTATGGTACAAAGACGAGGAAATCGTACATCAGCAAACATATACTCCTGATGGGCCAGAATACGAATGCGAGGCAAAAGTATCCTTATTTAATCGGATTATTATCACATTCCGCAAGACATCATTACCATACCGGTATATATGGATTACGGCATTAGCGAATGTAAAACTGTCAAATGCTGGCGGGCTGAAGATTGTTTATGGAGACATCGCCCTCAATGCGAAAGAAAACAGTACGGCCACATCCGATGATAAAGAACCATATGTTGACATGGAAAATCTGTCCGAAGCGATAGAAACGCCAGAGTACTCCTACTGCTATTCTGACTACGCTTTGCTGGATGGTACGTTTTCCAATGCTCCTGAACAGATTACAGATGCAGGTTATGTCAGTCAATCCATATCAGATAATGATGGTGTATTTTCTGATCCTCCGCAAGTCACATTTACGCTGGCGAATGGAAATTACAGTAGTGTAGGTATAACAATCGTATCGAATGAACACAGCGGAGACTATTGCTCTCATGTAAAAGTAGAGTGGTATAGAGATAGCGAAAAGCTTTCTGAGCAAGAATATTACCCAGATTCTACGAATTATTTTTGCTATAACGTGGTTGAATATTACAACAAGATTGTAATCACGTTTCTTGAAACGCTACGTCCTCTCAGGCCGGTATTCTTAACGGCGATTGATTATGGCATACAGCGCATATTTGGAAGCGATGAAGCCTATGACGTAAGCTGCATCATGGAAGTAAATGAAATATCGTCAGAGATATCATCAAATACCCTGGATTTTTCCGTGAAAACAAAGACAGAGTATGCATTTGATTTCCAGAAAAAACAGTCGGTAAGATTGTATTTTGACGAGCAGCTGATGGGGCAGTTTTACCTTGATGATGGTAATCAGTCCAGTATATGGGATTATAAGATTAACACGCAGGATGCTGTTGGATTACTCGATGGAGCACAGTTTTATGGCGGCATTTACACAAATAAAAACGTTAACGATTTGTTCTCTGAGATTATCACTCCCGAAGACCTTCCGTTCTTTGTGGATGATTCCTTCAGCACAACTACAGTCACCGGATATATCCCCATTTGCTCAAAGCGGGATGCAATCCAACAGATAGCGTTTGCGATAGGGGCAGTTGTAAATACAGCATACAACGAGGTAATCCAAATCTATCCGCAGCAAACGGAGACATCATTTGCATTTGATGATTCAGAAGTCTTTCGGGGAGCAACAGTCGAACATTCTGACATTGTTACCGGCGTAAGGGTGTATACACACACATACACAAAATCCGATGAAACCGGGGAATTATACAATGATACGTTAAACGGTACGGCAATCGTGGAGTTTTCTGAGCCATATTATGATTTAATGATAACCGGCGGCCAAATCATTGAAAGTGGTGATAATTATGCTAAGATATCAGCTTCTGGCGGGAGCGTTGTATTGTCTGGGAAGAAATTCAGCCATGCAACAGTTGCGTTGCTGAAGGAAGATGAGCGTATTACCAATTATAAAAATGTAGCGGAAGTAAAAGACGCAACCCTTGTAAACCCGTCAAACGGTCAGGCAGTATTGGAAAGAGTATACCAGTACTATCGAAATAATGAGACGATATCAGCGAAGGTAGTCGCCAAAGACCGGGAAGTTGGACAAAGAGGAACAATCAATACCGTTTTTGCTGGTCAGAAGACTGGAACCATCAGAAAAATGGATTTTACGTTTGCTAATTCTGTAATCGCGGAGGTAGAAATGGGATGAACGTAATTGACACATTAATTACTGACCGCACGCAAGCGGATGTAATTAACCGCACTCCGCTTAAATGTGCAGCAGATTATGTTTGCCTTAATCGAGTGGAGCAGGCGTGTGCATATATCGCGGAGAATCTTGGTGTATCCATCCAGACAAAAACATGGAACATGGAAGAATGGCGCAAAGAGTCAGAAATGACAAGGATAAGAAATAATATTGATACTCTTATTAATGCGTTTTATGTCAAAAGCACAACTCCTAATCTTACTGCAAGAATACGGTATGAAACAGTTAAGGAGGCAAATGATATAGAAACCATTTTAAGGGATATTGATGATCTGTATAATAGCATGATTGGCGGTAAAAACCGATTAAGCTTCAGGTTAGGTTCAAAAACATTAGGAGTGAGGTGATATAGTGTTAAAAGTAGATTATACAAACGATGTGTTTGAGGGAAACCGGAAATATCAGGTGACAAATAATGATGACGGCACTATTTCTCTAACCGATGTGACGGAATACACAAACGAAGGGGACACATTTGGTGGAGATGATATCAACAGCACAAACAAAGAAGTGAACCGATTAAGTAATGGTGTAGCTGTTACCCTTAGCGCATCGGAGTGGAGTTCTTCTGCCCCATATTCTCAAACAGTTGGGGTATCTGGGCTTAAATCCACAGACGTAGTACATGTATATCCCTATACACCGCATTCCCTTCAAGCAAGCACAGTAAAAACATATCGTAAAATGGCAGGGATGATTACGGACGCGGAAAGTGCTAATAATCAGATGACATTTTATTGCAGCAATAAAAAACCTACATCCAATTTTCAGGTATGGCTAGAGGGGGTAAGTTCAAATGGCTAAAGCAGTTATTTGCTCCGGTGGCGGAGGAGGATCAGGATCAGATGATTGTACCGCATTAAGATCATATGTGGTAGAAGGATATACAGCAATCACGCAGGATTCTGACGATGAACCGGCAGAAGGAACGATGGTTGATAGAGGAACGTATGATGTTGAAGACGTAGCAAATAATAGTTCAAGAAACTGCATAAATGTTTACCTTGAAACAGGAGCATACCGGATTAAAACCCCTAGCCATCAAAACAGACATCCTGTTTGGGTGCCATATAATATTTTAAGTAATGCTATTGGTCTTACTCCATCAAAATTGTGGCCGGGCAATACTGTCGCCGGAGTCACGTCCAACAAGGAGACAATGGCCGGCCAGACTATTACCCCTAAATCTACGCAGCAGACTGTGCAATGCAACGGTAAGGCCATGACCGGCAACATTATTGTTGCTGGAGATAGTGATTTAGTAGCATCTAATATTAAGCTTGGGGCAAACATTTTTGGAGTGGCCGGAAGTGCAAACGGGTTTGTTTGTCCTGATGGTTATATCTATTATCGTGGAGATAATCCGTATAACTTTGCTCTTACCGGCGCTTTTGGCGTCAACAATGTGTATGGAGCACTGTTTAATGAGCCAGGAGGCGCATATTTCAGGCCTACAAACGGCCTGAATATAAGAATGTGGATATCTGGAAGCCAAGTAAACTTAACCGGAGTATCTACAATCAGGCTACAGCTCAGGCTGATTGATGGAAATAGTGCCGAAGCATTTAATGTGCAATTATATTATGGTAGCAATAAAAACACTACCCAAGAAGGAATTGTGAAGGTCAATACAACTATGAAGTGGAGCGAATTTAACGTTGATATTGATGTATCCAGTATTAGCGGGAATAAATACTTGGGCTTTTACTTTGGAGACCTTTCCGAAACAAACGTGTTCTCGGTACATGGCGTACAACTCCTTTGACGATATATAAACGTACAAAAACAAAAAATGTGACACGATTGGAGAAAAAACATGAACATCAGTGAAAATGGGTTAAACCTAATTAAATCATTTGAGGGGTGTAGGCTCACGGCATATACTGACGCGGTAGGCGTGTGGACTATCGGATGGGGCCATACTGGTGGGGTATATACTGGCCAGACCATTACTCAGGCTCAAGCAGACCAGCTTCTTAAGGGTGATCTGAAAGCATATGAAAATAAGGTAATGAAATATGATGATGTCTATGAATGGAACCAGAATGAATTTGATGCTCTGGTATCATTTGCCTACAATATCGGGAGCATCGATCAGCTTACAGCAAACGGAACCCGCAGCAGAAACGTAATCGCATCAAAAATCTTAGAATACAATAAGGCAGGAGGGAAAGTTCTGCCGGGGCTTACTCGACGTAGGGCCGCAGAACAGGGGCTGTTTTTAACCCCCATTCAGTCCGAAACGCAGTATGGATGGAATCACACGCAGTATGGTTACTGGTGGCAGTACGAGGACGGTACATATCCTGCAAACAAATGGGAATTAATCAATCACCACTGGTATCTGTTTAACCCTGACGGATACATGTGTACTGGCTGGCATCGCTGGGATGGGCAAACCTGTGATCCTGAAGATGGCAGCGGAGACTGGTATTTTCTGGATAACACTGCCGGCGGGCCCTATGAGGGAGCCTGCTGGCATACGAGAGAGAGCGGCGCCCAGGAGATTTGGTATGTGAAATAAATTCGTGTGATAAAATTCCCCGGCGAGAGGCCGGGGGCATACCATTTTCGGGGATTTTTCGTGTGATACTTTGCAGTTTTTTTACCGCCAAAAGCGGATTTTCCATGCCGGGTCAGGCATCATAAAAAAACGAAAAAACCTTGTAAATACGCCATTTTTACGTATTTACAAGGTTTTTTAAATATGGAGCATACGGGACTTGAACCCGTGTTATTTATTGTAAATACGTGCTTTTTGGGCTTCGTGTGATACTTCGTGTGATACTTTGCTGTTATGTCCTGCGCGATAGCGGCGGTTTCCTCATTCAGATAGTATTTGGGGCCATCCTCTTTTTCTTCTCCGGTCATAAGGTAATCCACAGAAACATTAAAATAATCTGCAATTTTTTGTAATTTGTCCTGTTTTGGCGTATAACGACCGGCTTTCCAGTTACTAATTGTTGCGGTTGTTATTCCGGTTTCTTTGCACACCCTGTATGGAGTGACGCCAGATTTTTCACATAGTTTTTCAAAAATTTCATAAATAGCAATCCCTCAAGATAAGTTTGAAAAATAAGCTAAAATATGTTGACAAGCTTTAAAAACTGTGCTATAGTATAAACATAGCTCTGATAACAAAGCTAAAACATAAAATTAGCTTCTGTTTCTAATGTAACTTTGATTGACACTCTCATTATATTAGAAATCTTAGCTAATATCAATAGATTTTATGAAAGGAGGCATAAATTTGTACCAGAAGTACGCTGATCTTAGGGATAAGGCAGGAGTAACAGATTACGAGGTTGCAAAGCAGACGGGAGTTTCAACTTCAACGCTTACAAATTGGAAATACGGAAGATATGTTCCGAAAGTGGACAAAATCAAAAAGATTGCAGAGTATTTTAAAATGCCAATCGAGTATTTCTTAGAATAAGGAGGCTAAATGAACGAATTACAGATATTCAAAAATGAAGAGTTCGGAGAAGTCCGGACAGTAACTATCGACAATGAGCCGTGGTTTGTGGGGAAAGACGTTGCGGAAGCTCTCAAATACAATGAGCCTCACAAAGCTATAAGTAGACACGTCTTAGAGGATGACAGGATGAAACATCCCGTCACCGATTCTTCTGGAAGAGAACAGGAAGCATGGATTATAAACGAGTCCGGCTTATATGCCCTTATCTTCGGAAGCAAGCTCGAATCAGCTAAGCGCTTTAAGCATTGGGTAACATCCGAAGTCCTTCCAGCTATACGAAAAACTGGAGGGTACATGTTCCAGGGATTGTCAAAAGAAATGCAGGCCATACTCATGATTGACCAGAAGCAAGTCAAAATGGAAGAACGCCTTGACCATCTGGAATATGATATTCCTCTTTATGGTTCAGAAGCAGACGAGTTGTCTAATCATGTAAAGCGAAGGGGAGTTGCAATCTTGGGCGGTAAAAGGTCAGAGGCGTACAATGACAGCAAAATAAGGGACAAGGTATATCGAGACATTTACGGTTGCATTAAGCGCGAGTTTGGAATCTACGATGATGAAGGAAGACCGATTTCTTATAAGGCATTGAAGCGGAAATATCTGGCTGACGCCCATGATTTGATAGATTGCTATGAGGCTCCCACTTATTTATCCGAACTCATTGATAATGCAAATGCACAGCAGAGAATGGATGGAGGCGAACATGAAAGAGATTGAAAGAGAACTTCAGAGCAATCCAGCTTTGTTTAGTTTATTTAAAACTGCGGTCACATGCAATGAAACTGAAATTAATTCGGCGATTGAAGAGCTGAATATTTTAAAGGAGCGTAGGAGGTTTAATGCCTAGAACTGCCGGAAGTAACAGAAAAGAAATATACATACGCTCCTTCCGCTGCCCAGACTGTGGAAATGAAATGTACGCTCATAAGCGCAGCAACCATAAAACCAAGGCCGGACATAAGAAATGGCTGTGGTGTCCCTGGTGCAAGGCAGTAAAGAACATGGAGCAGGCGGAGTAAGGAGGTGGGATATGTACATAAGCGAATTTACATGCGGTGTTGTCACCGGAGCAGTAGTTGAGTTTATTGTTTTGATTATTTTAGCGTTTTGGGTAGACAGAAAGAAAAAGTAAAAAGGATATAAAGAAAGAAGGCGCGTTATCATTTGTAGATTTAAGAGCGGAATTATTCTGAAGAACAAAGTTGTAATTGCCCCTGGAAATAATGATAGTCATAGTGATTTACTTGAATCCCTTGGAATTGAGGACAACTATATTGGAGCAACAAAAACATTCGTTAGAGCAGAGTTAGTACCAGTCAATGATGAATGGTGGGTATCACCTGAAGAAGAGCCGGATAAGTGGACGTTTGTTGTAGATCAGGATATCACGCCAGACTGGTTTGACAGATCGGAGTATGAGAAAACGTTTAGGGATGCCGTATGTGATTGGTGGAAAGCGCATGTGCTGGTAAATCAGAAGATAGAGGAACTAAATAGCGGATTTTACCGTTTGAAACGCTGCGAAGTAAAAAAAATATGCAATGATGTTATGGTGCTGCTTAATGATTCTAAAGTCGGCGAGATGTGGGAAAGCTCCCAGGTAGGCGAGATGTGGGGAAGCTCCCAGGTAG
>ERZ1090879.777-NODE-777-length-18887-cov-7.714369_pt1 | contig 18887 bp, 13 predicted proteins | sample MGYA00478472_ERZ1090879 | MGnify/ENA primary metagenome ERZ1090879 (study PRJEB33644, sample SAMEA5815723) | chicken gut metagenome | biome: Chicken; feature: Gastrointestinal Tract; material: Caecum | place: Ireland | collected 2019-01-01 | study: A study of the... | reverse complement strand
GTGGAAGCCAACGCCAGCACCGCTTACGGAACCATCATCACGCTGACGATGGATTCTTCCGGTACTACTGACACGGCCACTGAAACAACCGAAGTTCCTTCTGATGAATCTGCTTCCGCTGCTGCATCTGATTCACAGGATGCGGAACAGAGCGAGAGCCAGGCGGCGGAATGACGCTGCCGAATATGATTTTATTGAAAAGATAAGGAGGCATCTTTATGCAACCGATTCCCGCAAACGAACTGCTTGCAGGGCTGACACTGGCGGAGCCCGTTTCCATTCACGCTGTTGTGACCGACAGCCGCAAGGTTGAACCTGGCTGCGTGTTTGTCTGTTTCCCGGGGGAGCGGGTGGACGGCCACAACTTTGCAGCCGGTGCGTATCAGAACGGCGCTGCCTATATCATTGCCAATCATCCGGTGGAAGGCGTTCCGGCAGAGCGCACGGTAGTGGTGCCCGACAGTGCCCTGGCCATGGTGCGCATGGCGTCCAATTACCGTATGCTGTTCAGCCCGCGTATCATCGGCGTGACCGGCAGTGTGGGTAAGACCACCACCAAGGAATTCTGCTATGCGGTACTCTCGGCCTTTGGCAATACCCTCAAGACAGAAGGCAACCAGAACAATGATATTGGCGTGCCCAATACGCTGTTCCGCCTGGAAAACGCCACCGAGTACGCAGTGGTGGAAATGGGAATGGATCACGCCGGGGAGATCGAGCGGCTGACCCGCTGCGTGCGGCCCTCGGCAGGCATCATCACCATGATCGGCGTTTCGCACCTGGAAAATCTCGGCACCCGGGAGAATATACTGAAAGCAAAGATGGAAATTTGCGCAGGACTGCCCGATGGCGCACCGCTGGTGCTCAATGCCGATAATGACCTTCTGCCCACGGCCCAGGTGCCCGCGCGGCTGCGCGCTGTCTGGTTCGGTATGGAAAATGAGGCGGATGTCCGTGCTGAAAATGTTGAAACCGGGGCGCAGGGCACGACCTTTACGCTGGTGGACCGCGAGTACGGCCGTTTTTCGGTTTCCATCCCCACGGCAGGGCTGCACACGGTATATGACGCGCTGGCAGCCTATGCGGCGGCTACGCGGTTGGGACTGGACCCGGCAATCTGCGCTGCGGCATTGTCCCGTTACCAGACCACCGGTATGCGGCAGCATATCGTGGAAAAGGGCGGCGTGACCGTGATCGAAGACTGCTATAATGCCAGCCCTGACAGCATGAAAGCGGCAATCTCGGTGCTCAAGGCGCTGCCGAACCAGCGCAAGATTGCACTGCTGGGCGATATGCTGGAACTGGGCGATGCCAGCGAGGAAGGGCATCGCCACACCGGCGAGTGGGTTGCCGATGCCGGCATTGATGTGCTGGTCGCCTATGGACCGCGCAGCGCTGCCATGGCGCAGGCTGCACAGGCCCGGGGCGTAACAACTGTGCATTGCCAAAATGCCCAAGAGGTGCTACAATGTTTACAGCAATTTGTACAGCCCGGTGATGCGCTGCTGGCCAAAGCCAGCCATGCCATGAAACTGGAAGATCTGTTGCAGGATTACTACGCTGGATTGCCACAAGCGTGACGGCCTTGGATGCAGTCGCGCCGAGAAAAGATGAGTTTTTTGGAGGAATGACTGCATGGAGCAAACTGTCTCCTATATGTTGGCCGCTGCGGCGGTAGGCGGCTTCGTTATCACGGCAGTGACCTGCCGGCTGCTGATTCCGGCTTTGCACCGGCTGCATTTTGGCCAGACCATCCGTGAGGAAGGCCCTACCTGGCACAACAAAAAAAGCGGAACCCCCACGATGGGTGGTTTGAGCTTTATCTTTGGAATTCTGCTGACCCTCGGGCTGGTCTGGGGGATGTTCCAGGGCAAAGCGCCTGATGTACTTGGCCCCCAGCAGCTTGCCGCGGGCATGATGGTGCTGTTCCTGGCGTTCGGTTCCGGTCTGATCGGTTTTCTGGATGACTTCATCAAGGTCATCAAACACCGCAACCTCGGTCTGACCGCCCTGCAGAAAATCGTATTGCAGGTGGCGGTAACCGTTGGCTTTATGGTGGGGCTGCATGCACTGGGTCTGCTCTCTACCGAAGTCATGCTGCCTGTAGCCGGTGCGGTGGACTTCGGGATCCTGTTTTATCCCATCGCGTTTTTTGGCATCATCTTCCTGGTGAATGCCGTAAACCTGACAGATGGTCTGGATGGTTTGTGCACCGGTGTGACCTTTGTGTCCATGCTGGGGTATCTTCTGGCAGGCAGTCTGTTGGGTTTTGTGCACGTATCTCTCATTGCGGCCGCCACGGCAGGCGCCTGCGCCGGTTTCCTGATCTGGAATTTCTACCCGGCAAAAGTGTTTATGGGGGATACCGGCAGTATGTTCTTTGGCGGTCTGGTTACGGCGCTGGCCTTTATCATGGATCGCCCTGAGTTGGTTCTTTTCTTTGGCCTTGTGTATATCTGGGATGCCATTACCGTGGTCATCCAGCGTGTCTATTTCAAGCTCACGCATGGCAAGCGCATTTTCCGGATGACGCCGATCCACCATGCGTTTGAAATGCGCGGCTGGCGCGAGGTCAAGATTGATGGATTTTTTGCCCTGATCGCCGCCGTTGGTGTGGCGCTGGGCATCCTGTATATCTGTCTTGTCTAACCCCGCTGCAGCGTGCGGCGTTTCCCGGTATGCCCCGAAAGGAGGGCCATTCCCTTGCAAAATACATCCCTCAGCCTTTTGGCCCTGATTCTTGACCGCTCGGTAGGCAATATCATCCGGATGCTGCGCGTGATTCGTCTTCCCAAGGCGGAGCGTGGTCCGGTTTCCTGGGGCTTCGTTGGTACATTGGCCGTCACGCTGGCTTATGGTTTGATCATGCTGTTTTCTGCCAGCTACTCCAGCGGCTACGCCAAGTACGGTGACATTTATCATTTCATCAAGCCGCAGGCGATTGTTGCAGTGGTCGGATTTGCCGCCATGCTGTTTATGTCGCGTATCAATTACCGTGCGCTGCGGTACATGAACGAAACCTTCTATTTTGTAACCCTTGTGCTGCTGGTTGTGGCACTGTTCATGCCCAGTGATAGCAACGGTTGCTATCGCTGGGTGTATTTCCCGGGTGGTATGTCGCTGCAGCCGTCGGAAATGGCGAAATTCGCTATCATTCTGGGTACGGCGGATGCGCTGGACAAACGCAAAAATCAAATCAAAAATCCGATTTACGGGATCATTCTCCCGGCTTTGCCCTTGATACCGGTTCTGATCCTGCTGCGCCTGGAACCGCACAACTCCGCAATGCTGCTTATGTGTGCGATTTTTGCCACCATGTTGCTCTGCGCAGGCGGCGGTGGTGTATGGCTGTTTGCGGCCGGAGGCGTTGGTGCTGCGGGCGGTCTGGCGTTCTATAACTACCTGCAGTCCAGCGGCGGTTACGCTGCGGAACGTCTGGGCGGTGTGTGGGGTCTTACCCCCACCGATACAGCCAATATGCTGTGGCAGACCCGTCAAAGTGTATATGCTATCTGCTCCGGCGGGTTGTTTGGCGTGGGTATCGGCAACAGCGTCCAGAAGCACCAGTGGCTGCCTTACGCCGAAAACGACTTTATTTTTTCCGTTGTGTGCGAAGAACTGGGCTTTGTTGGCGCTCTGGCACTGATTCTGCTGTTTGCGGCTATCATCGTGCAGGGAATCTTTATTGCTTTGAACGCACCGGATTTCTTTGGCACGATGCTGGGCGTCGGCATTACCGCACAGGTGGCATGGCAGGTGTTCTGCCACATCGGTGTGGCGACGGCTCTGCTGCCCAATACCGGTATCAGTCTGCCGTTCTTCTCTTCCGGTGGTACCAGCTTGCTGCTTCTGCTGGGAGAGATGGGGGTTTTGCTCAGCATCTCCAGAGCCGGAAACGCCAGAATGGCAGCCCGGCAAAAGGAACATCAGGCGGAGATCGACCGTAAACTGGGGCGTGTTCCGCGTCGCCCTGTATATCGCCGCCAGGGTACCTGATGGCGATTACATAGGCAAAGAAAAGGGGAGAGCGTATGCGTGTTTTGATTGCTGCCGGCGGAACAGCCGGTCATATCAACCCGGCCCTGGCCATAGCGGGGGCCTTGAAAGCGGCAGACCCTGCGGCGGAAATCCATTTTGCGGGTCGCCGCGAAGGTATGGAGTATGGCCTTGTGACCAAAGCAGGGTATCCGTTCCATCATATTGAAATCAACGGATTTCAGCGTCATCTGAACGCTGAGAACATCGTGCGCAATGTTGTAGCTATATGGCATCTGGCGTTATCCGGACCGCGCACACAGAAAATTCTGAATGAGGTACAGCCGGACCTTGTCATTGGCTGCGGCGGATATGTCAGCGGCCCCATCGTGCGTGCGGCGGCCAAGCGCGGGATCAAAACGGCCATTCATGAGCAGAACGCATTCCCCGGTGTGACCAACAAACTGCTCGCCAAAGACGTGGATCTGGTGCTTGCGGCCAGCGCCGACGCGGTGGAAAAACTGGGGGCACCGGATAAGACTTTTGTGGTAGGCAATCCGGTCCGTCCGGAAGTTCTTACTGCGGACCGTGCAGCAGCGCGCCAGAAACTGGAAGCAGGGGATCGCACCGTTATTCTGAGTTTTGGCGGCAGCCTGGGCGCGGACCGCATCAATGAAGTGGTAGCGGATCTCTGTGTATGGGAAAAACAGCAGGGCGCCAACGTGTTGCACCTGCACGCTACCGGTAAACGGGGTGTGATTCTGTTTAACCGCCTGGAGCGGGAAAAAGGATTTGAACCGGGTCCCAATCTGGTCGTTACCCCGTATATCAACAATATGCCGCAGCTACTGGCGGCGGCAGACCTTGTTATTGCGCGTTCCGGTGCGCTGACGCTGGCGGAGTTGGAGGCTGTGGGCCGCGCTTCGGTATTGATTCCCAGTCCTAACGTAGCAGAAAACCACCAGTATTATAATGCCCTTGAGCTGGAGAAGGCCGGGGCTGCTGTGGTGATTGAGGAAAAGAATCTGACCGGTGAAAAGCTCATTGAAACGGTACAAAAATTGCTCGGCACGCCGGGTAAACTGGCAGAGATGGGCACCAATGCCAAGAAACTGGGCAACCCCCGCAGCCTTGAACTCATCACAGAGAAGCTGATGAACCTTGTAAAGTGAAGAAACTTTACTTCTAGCAATTTTCCAGGAAAGGAGCCACCCGTATGGACCGCGACCAGCGCAGCCGCCAGCAAAAGTCCCGGGGCGGCTCCTTTTCACATCCCGCGCCGAAACGCAGCCTGAGCAGCCGCATGGGGCTGCAAAAGCAGCCGCCCCAGGCGAGAGGCAACGCAGCCAGGCGTCCGGGACCGGCTCCCAATCCGCAAGGGCGCCCGTCACCCGGTGTTGCACCGCGACGGGCACAGCCGCAGTTGAATCCTCAAAAGGCGGGCTATACGCCGGGCGCTCCACGCCGTCAGCGGCGTGTGACCCAGGCGGAGCTGCTTCGCCGCCGTAATCGTCGCCGGGCCCTGGGCGTATTGGGCGTGTTGGCGGTATTGGCATTAGGGGCGATCATTTCGGTCAATTTGTTGTTTAAGGTTACGGCTTTCCGAGTAGAAACCTTTGACCGGACAACTCCGGCCGATACAGGAATCTATACTGAAGACGAAATTGTTGCGGCACTGTCCATTGAGCAGGGAACCAATCTGTTTGGCTTTTCCACAACGGAAAAAACGCAGCAGCTGCAGTCCCAGTTCCCGTACCTTGATAATGTACAGGTGGATGTACAACTGCCCGGTACGGTGGTCATCAAGGTTCAGCCGGCTACCGAGCACTTTGCCTGTATGTATTCCGGTGGATGGGTGGTGCTCAGCGATACGCTGAAAATTTTGCGCAGCGATATTTCCCAGCCGACGGGACTTACGGTGCTCACCTGTAAATTGCCGGCAGATTTTGCCCCTACCCCCGGGCAGTTTGTGGTTCCGGTCAGTTACAACTCTCTGTTGGAAGGGGAAACCGCCACTGCAGAGGCTGCGCAGGCAACCGCTACGGAAGTTCTGATGCAAATTCTGGATGAGCTGGAAACCGAAGGCATGGGCGATGGCGTAACGGTAATCGACATTTCGGACCTGAGCAATCTTAAGTTTACCTATCAGGATCGCATTGAGGTCTTGCTGGGGAACAGCAATCGCCTGGACTACAAAATCCGCCTGGCATCTGTGGCGATTCTGGACCCGGACAAGGGACTTTCCGCCAGTGACAAGGGCACACTGGATGTCAGTTACCAACAGACGGATGGAGAGATCAAGGGCTACTTTGCGTCGGATGAACCGGACCCGACGCCCACCCCGGAACCGGCTGACAGCGACGGTGAAGATACAGAGCAGAACGATGATTCTGCTTCCTCAGGCATCGAAGAATAAAACAAAAATCCCGTGGAACGGATTCGTTCCACGGGATTTCTCTTGTATGCTTTAGCAAAATGAGAACCCCCAGCTCTGCTGGGGAGAGTAAAAAAGCTTTAGCTTCAAGCACCGAGCGAAGCGAGAAGAGATCAACAACTTTACTATTGTCAGGAAATTGATCTTAGATAATAGCGCCCGTTTACGGGCTGTGGGGCAAGTGATGCAAGTGGCGATTTTTTCAGTGCCTCTTGAGAGGCTTGCCGGTACGATGCCCTTCTAGGGCTTACACAAGCCCCCGGCTTAGCCGGGGGTCATGACTTATCTGTCAGAAGATCAGACGTTCAGTTCCACTTTCTGACCAATATCCTCGGCATTGGCTGCCAGCACGGGGGCAATAACCTCTTTGAGGTATTCCTCCACCTGTTCGGGCGCACGGCCGGTGAAGGCTTCAGGGCTCAGTTCTGCCTCGATCTCCTCGCGGCTCAGGCCAAAAGCGGGGTCGGCTTCCACACGGGCAATCATATCGTTGGGCTTACCTTCCTGTTTGACCACCGCGGCAGCGGCCACGGCGTGCTCGCGCAGACGCTCGTGCAGTTCCTGACGATCGCCGCCTTTCTTGACGGCTTTCATCATGATGTTCTCGCTGGCCATGAACGGCAGTTCAGCCATCACGCGGGCGCGGATGACCTTGGGATAAACCACCAGGCCGTCAGAAACATTCAGCAGAATGTTCAGGATGGCATCGGCGGCCAGGAAGCCTTCTGCCATGGCAATACGCTTGTTGGCAGAGTCGTCCAGGGTACGCTCAAACCACTGGGTGCCGGCGGTCATGGCGGGGTTGAGCACATCCACCATCAGGTAGCGGCTCAGGGCGCAGATACGCTCGCAGCGCATGGGGTTGCGCTTGTAAGGCATGGCGGAAGAACCGATCTGATTTTTCTCAAAGGGTTCTTCCATCTCTTTGAAATTGGCCAGCAACCGGATATCAGTGGCCATCTTCATGGCGCTCTGGCCCAGGCCTGCCACGGCAGACAGCACATTGTAGTCCACTTTGCGGCTGTAGGTCTGGCCGCAAACCGGTACGACCTTGGCAAAGCCCATCTGTGCACAGACATCGGCTTCCACAGCCTTCACCTTGGCGGAATCCCCGTTGAACAGCTCCATGAAGCTGGCCTGGGTACCGGTGGTGCCTTTGACGCCGCGCAGCGCCAGCTGGCTGATCTGATGGTCGATCTCCTCCAGATCCATATACAGCTCGTTCATCCACAGGGTGGCGCGCTTGCCCACGGTGGTCAGCTGGGCGGGCTGGCAATGGGTGTAGGCCAGGCAGGGCATGGCCTTGTATTCGTCAGCGAACTTGGCCAGGTTTGCCAGCACGCCGATGATCTTTTTGCGGACAAGCTGCAGGGCTTCCCGCATGATAATCACATCGGTGTTGTCACCCACATAGCAGCTGGTGGCACCCAGATGGATGATGCCTTTTGCCTTGGGGCACTGCAGGCCGTAGGCGTAGACGTGGCTCATCACGTCATGGCGGACCAACTTTTCCCGGGCGATGGCATCTTCATAGTTGACGTCATCTTTGTGGGCTTCCAACTCGGCGATCTGTTCATCGGTGATGGGCAGGCCCTGTTTCTGCTCGGCCTTGGCCAGCGCGATCCACAGTTTGCGCCAGGTGCGGAATTTGTTGTCGTCGGAGAAAATATACTGCATCTCATCCGAAGCATAGCGGGTGCTGAACGGAGAGATATATCGGTCATGTTGTGCCATTGCGAAATCCCTTTCTTACAGCTTGAAGTAGTTGACGCCGCCCTCGAAAATCGGCTGGTACTTGTCACCGGTCACATTCTTGTACAGCTCGTTGGCGGTACGTTCGCTGTGACCCATCTTGCCCAGCACACGGCCATCAGGGCTGGTGATACCCTCAATAGCCAGCACAGACCCATTGGGGTTGTAGCGCAGGTCCATGGTGGGATGGCAGGTAAGATCCACATACTGAGTGGCAATCTGGCCGTTGGCGATGAGTTTCTGCAGCAGGTCGTCGTTGCAGACAAAGCGCCCTTCTCCGTGGCTGATGGCAATAAGATGTTCGTCGTTGACGTCACATTCGCTCAGCCAGGGGCTCTTGTTGCTGGCAATGCGGGTACGGACCAGCATGCTCTGGTGACGATGAATGGTATTGAAGGTCAGGGTCGGATCGTCCTCGGTGATAGGACGGATTTCGCCGTAGGGGACAAGACCCAGCTTGATCAGAGCCTGGAAACCGTTGCAGATACCCAGGGCCAGACCATCACGCTGATTCAACAGCCGATTGACGGCATCAGCCACAGCCGGAGCACGGAAGAAGGCGGCAATAAACTTGGCAGAACCATCGGGTTCGTCACCACCGGAGAAGCCGCCCGGCAGCATCAGAATCTGGGCTTTGTCCAGTTCCTTCACAAGGGCTTCGCAGCTTTCGGCAACATCCGAGGGGGTCAGGTTTTTCAGGACCAGAATGTGCGGATCGCCACCGGCGCGGCGGAAGGCGCGGGCGGTATCGTATTCACAGTTGGTGCCGGGGAACACGGGAATTACAACACGGGGCGTGGCCAGACGCACAGCGGGAGCTACACGATCAGTCATGGCGCACTCGTAGTTCAGTTCCGGTACGGCATCACCCTTTTTGCGGTAGGGGAACACAGGCTCCAGCTTGGATTCCCACAGTTCCTGCAGACGGGCCAGGTCGATCTTGTTGCCTTCGGCCTCCAGCGTGTAGTCCACGGTGGTAAAGCCCAGGAACTCACCGGCAGCGGGATCCAGCAGTTCCAGGATGACGGAACCGTAAGCCGGTTTGAAGAGGTCATTCAGATTCAGGTCATTGCTCAGCTGCAGGCCCACATGGTTGCCGACACACATCTTGAACAGCGTCTCAGCCACACCGCCGTAACCGGGGGTGGCAGCGGCCAGCACCTTGCCCTCATCGATCATCTGCTCTACCGTTTTGTAGATGGAAAGCAGGCTGGCGATTTCAGGCAGGCCGTCTTTGTACTGCGGGCGCAGCAGTACCACAGAGCTGTTGGCTTTCTTGAACTCTGCACTCTGCACATCCTTGACGTTGCCAATAGCGGTGGCGAAGCTCACCAGTGTGGGCGGTACGTCCAGTCCCTCAAAGCTGCCGGACATGGAATCCTTGCCGCCGATGGACGCGATGCCAAGACCCATCTGGGCATCCAGGGCACCCAGCAGAGCAGCCAGCGGTTTGCCCCAGCGGGTGGGATCATCGTTCATGTGCTCGAAGTACTCCTGGAACGTCAGGTACATATCCTCGTGGTGGAAACCGGCGCAGACCAGTTTGGTCACGCTTTCCACCACGGCCAGGTACGCACCGCGGTAGGGGTCAGCTTCGGTGAGATAGGGGTTGAAGCCCCAGGCCATACCGGAGCAGGTGGTGGTTTCACCGTCAACGGGCAGTTTGGCGGCCATCGCCATGGTGGGGGTCAGCTGGTATTTGCCGCCGTAGGGCATCAGTACCGTGGCCGCACCGATGGTGGAGTCAAAGCGTTCTCCCAGACCCTTCTGGCTGCAGACGTTCAGGTCGGAAACCAGGTTCTCCATCTTCTCCTCGAAGGTGGAACCGGCCCACTGGGGCTGCCACACATGACCGGGCAGAATGTGGACATTGGCATGACGTTCGGCGCCGTTGGAGTTCAGGAATTCACGGGACAGGTCAACAATGGCCTTGCCGTTCCAGATCTCGCGCATACGCTTTTCTTCGGTGACCGTAGCCACAATGGTGGCTTCCAGGTTTTCCTCATGTGCGTAGCCGATAAAGGTTTCTGCATCTTCGGCAGCCACAGCCACAGCCATGCGCTCCTGGCTTTCACTGATAGCCAGTTCGGTGCCGTCCAGACCCTCGTACTTCTTGGTAACCTTGTTCAGGTCGATGCGCAGACCGTCAGCCAGTTCGCCGATGGCAACGGAAACACCGCCGGCGCCGAAGTCGTTGCAGCGTTTGATCAGGCGGCAGGCATCCTCACGGCGGAACAGCCGCTGCAGTTTGCGCTCGATGGGGGCGTTGCCTTTCTGAACTTCAGCGCCGCAGGTTTCCAGGCTGGTGAGTTTGTGGGCTTTGGAAGAACCGGTGGCACCGCCGATGCCGTCGCGGCCGGTACGGCCGCCCAACAGGATGACCACGTCACCGGGGGCGGGCTCTTCGCGGCGGACATGGCTGGCCGGGGTAGCACCGACGACGGCGCCGATCTCCATGCGCTTGGCCACATAGCCGGGGTGATAGAGTTCGGAAACCTGGCCGGTAGCCAGACCGATCTGGTTGCCGTAGCTGGAATAACCGGCAGCGGCGGTGGTAACGAGCTTGCGCTGGGGCAGCTTGCCGGACATCGTTTCGGAAACCGGTTTCAACGGATCACCGGCACCGGTAACACGCATGGCCTGGTAGACATAGCTGCGGCCGGACAGGGGATCGCGGATGGCACCGCCGATACAGGTGGCAGCACCGCCGAAGGGTTCGATCTCGGTGGGATGGTTGTGGGTTTCGTTTTTGAAGAGGAACAGCCAATCCTGCTGTTCGCCGTCCACATCACACTTGATCTTGACGGTGCAGGCGTTGATTTCTTCGCTCTCGTCCAGGTTTTTCAGGATGCCGCGCTGCTTCAGCGCCTTGGCGCCGATGGTGGCGCAGTCCATCAGAGTGCGGTTCTTTTTGTCCCGGCCGGTTTCCTCACGGAGTGCCATGTACCGGTCAAAGGCCGCCTGGACCAGCTCGTCGTCGATCTTCACGTCGTCCAGGATCGTACCGAAGGTGGTGTGGCGGCAGTGGTCAGACCAGTAGGTGTCGATCAGGCGAATTTCGGTGATGGTGGGATCACGATGCTCGCTCTTGAAGTAATCCTGGCAGAAGACGATGTCGGCATGGTCCATAGCCAGGCCCTTTTCGGTGCGGAACGTTTCCAAAGCGGCATCATCCAGCGCGGTGAAGCCTTCCAGCGTTTCCACTTCAGTGGGAATGGCAAACTCCATCTTAAGAGTTTCGCGGGTGTCAAGGCTGGCTTCCCGGGCTTCCACAGGGTTAATGACATATTTCTTGATAGCGGCCAGATCTTCCTCCGTCAGGTCGCCGTCCAGCAGGTAGACGCGGGCGCTGCGTACATCGGGACGCTCACCCTGGCTCAGCAGCTGGATGCACTGGCTGGCAGAATCGGCGCGCTGATCAAACTGACCGGGCAGGTACTCCACCGCGAACACGGTGGAAGCGGCGGGCAGTTCGGTGTAGGTTACATCCACAGGAGGCTCGCTGAACACTGTGGGAATCGCCTGGTTGAACAGCGCTTCGTCGATGCCTTCCACGTCGTAACGGTTGATCAGCCGCAAACCCTTCAGCCGGGTGATACCCAGCAGGTCTACCAGCTCATGGAACAGGCCCTGGGCTTCGCCGTCGAAGCCGGGCTTCTTCTCAACATAAATGCGATATACCATTATATTGCCTCCCGGTTACTGCATGGCAGCCAGTGCACGGGCACCGATGTCGCTGCGTTTGTGCAGTTTATCAAAATGGATGTTTTCGCTGGCGGCGTAGGCACTCTTCAGAGCCTCTGCCAGTGTGTCGGCGGTAGCTGTCACACCCAGCACGCGGCCACCACTGGTGACCAGGACGCCGTCCTTAAGAGCGGTACCGGCGTGGTAAACCGTTACGCCGGCGCAGTCGGGCAGCTGTCCTTCGGTCAGACCGGTGATCTCTTTACCTTTTTCGTAGGAGAGGGGATACCCGCCGCTGGCCAGAATGACACAGGCAGCAGCCCCGTCCCGGAACTTGACCTCGGTTTCGGCCAGGGTGCCGTTGGTGGTGGCCTGCATGACGGTCAACAGATCACTTTCCAGCAGAGGCAGCACTACCTGAGTTTCCGGGTCGCCGAAACGGCAGTTGTACTCGATGACCTTGGGACCGTCGGGGGTCAGCATCAGGCCGAAATAAAGGCAACCCTTAAAGGGGCAGCCTTCCGCCTGCATGGCGGCCACTGTGGGCAGGAAGATTTCCTTCATGCAGCGGTCGGCCACTTCCTGGGTGTAGTAGGGGTTGGGAGCTACGGTACCCATACCGCCGGTATTCAGTCCCTGATCGCCGTCCAGAGCACGCTTGTGGTCCATGCTGGATACCATGGGCTTGACAGTCTTGCCATCGCAGAAAGAAAGAACGCTCACTTCGGGGCCGGTGAGGAATTCTTCGACAACCACGTGGTTGCCGGAAGCGCCAAACTTTTTGTCCAGCATGATCTCCTTGACGCCGGCCACCACGTCCTCGTGATTCTGGCAAATCAGAACACCCTTGCCCAGAGCCAGACCGTCGGCTTTGATGACAACGGGATATTTGTTTTTACTCTCCACATACTCGATCACCTTGGCGGGATCGTCGAAGACCGCGTAATCGGCGGTGGGAATGCCGTATTTCTGCATCAGGTTCTTGCTGAACACTTTGCTGGCTTCAATGCGGGCCGCCGCCTTATCGGGGCCGAAAGCCGGGATGCCTACGGCAGCCAGGGCGTCCACCATACCCAATGCCAGGGGATCGTCCTGGGCCACGACCACATAGTCAAAGGCTTCTTCTTTAGCAAAAGCTACCATGGCGTCTACATCGGTGGCGGAAATCGCCTTACAGTGAGCATCATAGCTGATACCGCCGTTGCCGGGGGCGCACCAGATCTCGGTGCACTGGGGACTTTGTTTCAGCGCGCGGATGATGGCGTGTTCGCGCCCGCCGCCGCCTACAACGAGAATTTTCATACTAAACTCCTTTGACAGCACAACTGCCCGCGACGAAAAAACGCCGCAGGCAAGTGCGATTTTTTAGTGATGGAACAGCCGGATACCGCAGAAGGCCATGGCAATGCCGTAACGGTTGCAGGTATCAATGACCTGCTGGTCGCGGATGGAACCACCGGGCTGCACAATAGCGGTCACGCCGCTGCGGCGGGCGCGCTCGATGTTGTCGCCAAAGGGGAAGAAGGCATCACTGCCCAGGGAAACGCCGGTGACCTGATCCAGCCAGGCACGCTTTTCCTCCGCGGTGAGGGGCGCGGGCTTTTCGGTGAAGGTTTCGGCCCAGACATCGTCAGCAATGACATCCTCCGGCGTATCACCGATGTAAACGTCAATGGCGTTGTCGCGGTTGGGCTTGGACAGGTCATCACGGAAGGGAAGATTCAGCACTTTGGGCATGTGACGCAGCTGCCAGTTGTCGGCTTTCTGGCCGGCCAGGCGGGTGCAGTGCACGCGGCTCTGCTGCCCGGCGCCCACACCGATGGTCTGGCCGCCCTGCACGTAGCAGACGCTGTTGGACTGGGTGTATTTCAGCACGATCAGGCTGATGATCAGGTCACGGCGCTGATCGGCGCTGATATCCTTGTTTTCGGTAACGATGTTCATGAGCATCGTTTCGTTGGAAATCTCCAGATCCTGACGGCCCTGTTCGAAGGTGACACCAAAGACGGTGCGGCTCTCCAGGGGAGAGGGCTCGTAGTTCGGGTCAATGGCCACAATGTTGTAGTTGCCCTTTTTCTTGGACTTGAGCACTTCCAGGGCATCGGCGTCATAGCCGGGGGCGATGATGCCGTCGCTGACTTCGTGTTGGATCAGCTTGGCGGTGGACAGATCGCAAACATCAGACAGGGCGATCCAGTCACCGAAGCTGGACATACGGTCAGCACCGCGGGCGCGGGCATAAGCGCAAGCCAGGGGGCTCAGTTCCGTATCGGCGTCGATGTGATACATGGCCCGCAGGGTATCGTCCAGGGGCAGACCGATGGCCGCACCGGCAGGGGAAACATGCTTGAAGCTGGCCGCCGCCGGCATGCCCAGGGCCTTTTTCAGGTCCCGCACCAGCTGCCAGGAGTTAAAAGCGTCCAGGAAATTGATGTAGCCGGGCTTGCCGTTGAGAATCTCTACCGGCAGTTCGGCGTCGCCCTGCATATAGATGCGGGCAGGCTTCTGGTTGGGGTTGGTACCGTATTTCAGCTGAAATTCTTTCATGGATTAACCCTCCACCGCATTGTATTTGTTCAGGATAACATCTTCGTAGTCGCCGGTTTCCAGCGTGATGGTACGCACGAACAGGCTGACTTTGTTATCCTCGTTCAGGGATTCCCACAGTTTGCCGGCGAATTCTGCGCCGTCGTTTTCATCAATGGAAACGCGCATGGGCTCACCTGCGTAGCTGGGAATCGGGGCACCATTTTTCTGGTAGGTGCTGATGAAGTGGCCTTCACCCGCCACAGGCTGGGGGTAGTCGAAGGTCTGGCGCTGTACGCTGGCGGCGTTGCCCTCGCAGCTTTTGACGATGGACAACTTGTAGGCACCGCCGCGCATATCCACCACACCGGAGATACGCGGCGTGAAATTGGGGGCGTCATCCTCGTAGGTGCGGGTGGCCAGAGCGGCTTCAAAGCTGTAGCCGGGGAAGAGGTTCTCGTTCATGAAATGAGCGATGGTATCGGTCTGGTCACCGTTGGTGACGACCGTCGTCTCCCGCAGGGTCAGCACGGCGTTGTAGATGATCAGATGCGGATCTTCCAGCTTGGCCGGGTCAGCAGCCACGGTGCGGATGCCGCCGGGAATGGCTTCAAACACGCGGTTGCGGCTGTTGGCGCTGCGCCCCATGATCCAGTAGGCAATGACGGCTTTCTGGCCGTCAGGGGTAAGGCCCAGCACAATGCCGCGGCCGGGATACTCGTTGCCGGAAAGATATTTGTACAGATTTTTTTTCATTGCTTATACCTCATCGTTGCAAACCATAGCCAGGGCCTTTGGCAGCAGCTTCCATTCCGCTTCCACCATCACGCGCTTCTGCAGCACTTCCGGGGTGTCGCCGGGTTCTACGGCCACAGCCTTTTGCAAAAGAATAGGGCCACCGTCACATTCCTCGTTGACCAGATGCACGGTGGCACCGGTCACTTTCACGCCCCGGGCAAGTGCAGCTTCATGGACACGCAGGCCGTAGAAGCCGGGGCCGCAGAAGCTGGGGATCAGGCTGGGGTGCACATTGAGAATACGGTTGCGATAGGCCTCGATGACGCGGGAACCAAGCACCGAGAGAAAACCAGCCAGAACCACTACGTCAATCTGATGGCTTTGCAGGGTGTCCAGCAGGGCCGCGTCAAAAGCGTCGCTGTCGGCATATTCCTTGCGGGCTACCACTACGCCTTCTACGCCGAAATTGGCTGCCCGTTCCAGCGCATAGACACCGGGTTTGCTGGCAACCACCAGTACAATCTTGCCGCCCGGGTTTTCGCCCCGGGCTTCACTTTCCAGCAAAGCCTGCAAGTTAGTGCCGCCGCCGGAAACCAGTACCGCTACACGCTTCATACCAGTTCCACCCCGTCGCCTTCCACGATGGTGCCCAGGCGGTAAGCGCCTTCCTCACCATGAGCGTGCAGGATCTCCAGAGCCTTGTCGGCATCTTCGGCGGCCACAACGATCGTCATGCCCACACCCATGTTGAAGGTGTTGAACATATCGCGCTCCGGCACATTGCCTTCTTTGGCCAGCACGTCGAACAGGACGGGGGTGCGCACATCGGCTTTGGCGATGCGGGCAGCGCAGCCTTTCTTCAGGCTGCGGGGAATATTCTCATAGAAGCCGCCGCCAGTGATGTGGGACACGCCCTTCACGGTGACCTGCTCCATCAGAGCCAGCACCGGCTTGACGTAGATCTTGGTGGGGGCCAGCAGGGCCTCGCCAAGGGTCTTGTCCATACCGTCAAAGGTCTTGTCCAGCACCTCGGGGTGATGGTCGATGTCGAAAATCTTACGCACCAGAGAGAAACCGTTGGAGTGCACACCGGTGGAAGGCAGCGCCAGAATGACGTCGCCTGCCTGCATGGTGGAGTTGTCCAGGATCTTGCTCTTATCCACCACACCTACGGTAAAGCCGGCCAGGTCGTATTCTTCCTCGGGCATCATGCCGGGGTGCTCGGCAGTTTCGCCGCCCACCAGGGAGCAGCCCGCCTGCACGCAGCCTTCAGCCACGCCCTTGACGATCTCGGCAATCTTTTCGGGGATGTTTTTGCCGCAAGCAATGTAATCCAGGAACACCAACGGCTTGGCGCCGGCGCAAATGACGTCATTGACGCACATGGCCACACAGTCAATGCCAATGGTATCATGCTTGTTCATATACTGGGCTACACGCAGTTTGGTGCCGACGCCGTCGGTGCCGGAGATCAGGACCGGATGCTCCATACCGGTGCAGTCCAGTTCAAACAGACCGCCAAAACCGCCCAGGCCGCCGATGCAGTTCTCGGTCATCGTGCGGGCCACATACTGCTTCATCAGTTCCACAGAGCGGTAGCCGGCGGTAATATCTACACCGGCGGCAGCGTAGCTGGCAGAATAGCTTTTTTCCATGTTGGTACTCCTATCGGATGTTGTTGCAAAGACGCAGGCTCGGCGCAGGGGCCGTGATCCCGGTCACAGTTTTTTGTTCGGATTGGAAGTGCTCAGGGGTTTGTCGTAAACGATGTCCATCGTTTCCTCCGGCGGGTCCACGGGATACTTGCCGGTGAAACAGCCAGTGCAGAAACCGCAATGGCTGTGAATGGCCAGCTGCTGCACATGCTCAATGCTCAGATAGCCCAGCGTATCGGACCCCACCAGTTTGTTGATCTCTTCCACGGTGTGACCGGTAGCGATCAGCTGCTTTTCATCGGGAATGTCGGTGCCAAAGTAGCAAGGATGGGCAAAGGGCGGAGCGCTGATGCGGTAATGGACCTCCTTCGCACCGGCCTCCCGCAGCAGGCGGATGGTCCGGGCGCTGGTGGTGCCGCGGACGATGGAGTCATCCACCAGCACAACACGTTTGCCCTTGACTGTAGATTCGATGGCGTTAAGTTTGATGCGCACGCTGTTTTCGCGCTGCTTCTGGCTGCCCTGGATGAAAGTGCGTCCCACATATTTGTTCTTGATGAACCCGATACCGTAGGGAATGCCGCTTTCCTGGGCGTATCCCAGGGCTGCATCCAGGCCGGAATCCGGTGCGCCGATAACGACGTCCGCTTCCACGGGATGCTCCTGGGCCAGGAAACGGCCGGCCTGCAGACGGGCCTCGTGGACACAGGTGCCTTCCAGCACCGAGTCGGGACGGGCAAAGTAGATGTACTCAAACACACACATGGTGTGGGGGGCAGTGCCGCAGTGGGTGTCGATGCAGCGCAGACCATCGTGTCCGGCAATAACGATCTCGCCGGGACGGACATCGCGCACGAACCGGGCGCCCACGGCGTCCAGCGCGCAGGATTCGCTGGCGAAAGCGTACCCGCTGCCATCCGGCAGCTCACCGATGCAAAGGGGGCGGAACCCGTGAGGGTCACGGGCTGCAATGAGTTTGGTGTGGGTCATAATGACCAGGCTGTAGGCGCCTTCAATATCGTCCATAGTGCGGCTGACGGCCATCTCGATGTTGGGGGTCAGCAGACGGTTCTGGGTGAGCAGATAGGCGATGACTTCGGTGTCCGAAGTTCCGTGGAAGATGGAACCGCTCATCTCCAGTTTGCGGCGCAGTTTGGGTGCGTTGACCAGGTTACCGTTGTGGCAAACGGCCATGGCGCCCTTGCAGTGATGCAATACCATGGGCTGGGCGTTGGACCGGCTGCGCTGACCGGCTGTGGCATAGCGCACGTGGCCGGTGGCCATTTTGGCACCATGGGGCAGTTCTTCCAGCACCCGTTTGGTAAAGACCTCGCTCACCAGGCCCAGGTCCCGGTGGCCGGACAGGACGCCGTCCACATTCAGCGCAATGCCGCAGCTTTCCTGGCCGCGATGCTGCAGCGCATACAGTGCGCTGTATACGGCGCTGACCATATCGGTCTCGCCGGTTTTATCATAAATGCCGAAGACACCGCATTCTTCGTGCAGTGATTCGGTATATTGGGCAAGTTCACTCATTCCGCTTTGTGCTCCGTTTTCTTAAATCAACCCAGCAGGCGCTTCATCACTTCCTGGTAGGCGTCAGCCTCGCCGCCCATATCACGGCGGAACAGATCCTTGTCCAGGTGGGCGCCGGTAGTGGCATCCCAGAAGCGGCAGGTGTCAGGGCTGATCTCGTCGGCCAGGATGATGGTGCCATCGGACAGGCGGCCGAACTCCAGTTTGAAGTCGATGAGGCGGATGTTGGCATCCAGCAGGATCTTCTTCAGCACTTCGTTGACCTTGAAGGCGTACTTGGTGATGGTATCAATTTCTTCCTGGGTGGCCAGGTCCAGGGCCAGGGCGTAGTAGTGGTTGATGAACGGATCATGCAGATCGTCGTTCTTGTAGCTGAACTCCAGAATGGGGGTCTTGAAGGGGGTACCCTCGGGCACGCCCATGCGCAGGCTGAAGTGACCGGCGGCCACGTTGCGGATGATGACCTCCAGCGGCACGATGTCAACCTTCTTCACGAAGGTGTCGCGGTCATTGACTTCTTCCACGTAATGGGTGGGAACGCCCTCTTTTTCCAGCTTCTGCATCAGGGCGTTGGACAGCTTGTTGTT
>ERZ1090879.776-NODE-776-length-18917-cov-15.618492_pt1 | contig 18917 bp, 14 predicted proteins | sample MGYA00478472_ERZ1090879 | MGnify/ENA primary metagenome ERZ1090879 (study PRJEB33644, sample SAMEA5815723) | chicken gut metagenome | biome: Chicken; feature: Gastrointestinal Tract; material: Caecum | place: Ireland | collected 2019-01-01 | study: A study of the... | reverse complement strand
CTTTGCAGACCCGTACTGTGCATGGCAGAAAGGAACGAACGAGAACCTGAACGGATTGCTCAGAGAATTCTATCCTAAGGGCAGGAATCTGTCAAGAGTAAGCCCTGCCACATTAAAAAAGAACCTGGCGTTGATCAACGCCAGGCCCAAAAAGGTTTTACATTTCCAAACACCGCAAGATTTGTTTGAACAAAATCTTATCAAGTGTTGCACTTAGTTTGACAATTCATCTCGTTAATGGTTTAATCGGGTTCGATTCCCGAAAATGGCAAACAAACAGGAGGATAGGTCGCAATGACGGTAGGCGAAATCAAAATCGAAAGCCTTAAATTGATGGAAATTAACGGAACGGACATCAGCACGGAAACGCTGGAAGATCTGTATTCGAATGAAAATTACAAGGAATATCTTTCGCGTATGCCCGGCGCAATTACCCGCGCGCTGCATCGGTTTAAAACGGTAGGTGTGATTCCCGAAAAAAGCTATTCCGAAACGATGGAAGAAAATAAAAGCATCGCAAGATTTGATCTTTCGGAAAAAGTTTCGGACTTTTCCAAGCTGAATCGCGTTGTCGTAGAAGGAAGGAACACGTATTGCGCAAATTATCCTTACACTTTTGAAGGGAAAAACGTTGTTCTTTTTAACCTCCGCATCGGCAATACGGTCACATTTATTTATGAGCCGAAAGTGCAGCTTGTTTTGACCACAACGGATGATGCAATGGAAATTCCGATTCCGGATGATCTTTCTTCCATCATTCCGTATTTTGTCAAAGCTGATGTATTTGAGCAGGATGAGCCTGAACTTGCAACACAGGCGCGTAACATTTTCGAATTGATGCTTGCCGAATACAAAAAACAGGAGGACAACGTTCCGATCAGTATCGATTCCGTTTATAAACAGGGGTGGTGATATGTTTAAATTAAGCACGGATATCAGCAGGAAAGACAGGAAGGTGGCAACGCTTCAAGATTTCAAGGGATTGGACACCGTTCATTCTCCATTGAATATCACATACTCCCACGCGATCGGGATGCGGAATCTTATCAACAGAGACGGAGCGAACAGAAAAAGAAAAGGATTGCGGCAGGCAAAAGCATTTGATGCCGCAGGTATTCCTGCAGGATCTTGGAGCGGAGAAATTGATTTTTCTACAGATAAAGACGGGAGCGATAAAAAGAATGTTTTTATACACTTTTACTATCTCGATAATTCGCTTGAAATTAAAGCATATGATCTTGCGGACAATTCGGAGATTACCGTAGAAAAAGACTTTACCATATCGGAAATTCAAAAAAAGAATTTGAGCATTGTTTTTTTCGAAGAAAAGCTATACATAGCAGGGTGCGGAGAAATTCTTGTAGGAAACGCAGAAACAAATACAGACGGAAACATCAAAATTTCTTTCGCAGATCTTTTAAACAGCGGAGAGGTATATATCCCTGAAACCATTATTCTCGGCAGCAATACACTTCAGGCAGACAATATTTCTGATACATTGCCTTTCACTTTTGATCAATGGGTATATACGATTGCAGGATTTTGCGCTACAGACAATTATTACGCGCCGGGAGATGTCGCGCCTGACGGAGTATCTTATCCGGATGGGGAAGAATTAACAAGCACAAGGCTTGACGGCATTCTTCCTTTTGTATTAGGTGTAGACAATGTAAAAAATATCAATGCAAATCAAATACAGGAAGATATAAACATTTTGACCAATGAGGTCATAAATACTGCGAGGATTGATCTTACATCTCAGGACAGGACACTTGCAGAGGATAAAAAACTCAAGTTTGTTGCTTTTCGATTGGATCAGATGGAAGCATACAATATTGAATGGTGGGATGAAGTTACTTCTCCCACAAAACGAGATATGTATTTTAACAAAAGAAATACATATATGAGCCACATTACCGTTGAAATTTATTTAAACAACAAAAAAACGAAAGTTATCAACGGGTTTGTCCAACAGAAAGCAACAACAAGTCCAAACTATGCCGTATTTACGCCTGATCCATCTGTAAGCGGATATGACGATATCAGAGTCGCATTTGTCGGTAAAAATTTCTGTGCCGATATTACGAAAATTGCGGATAGTGTCGATGTCGAAAATTACGTTATCGATTTCAAAATCAAGTTTCAAAGACGGGAAGAAGAATCTGAAAATACTCTTGTCCGTATGACATCGAAAAGCACGATGCTCACATTGTTTGGTGCAGAAGGAACTCCAAACAGGCTGATGATGTGTGACGGCAGCAATACAATTTTGTATTCAGAATACAAGAATCCATTGTATATCGGCGGTGAAAACACAATCACGCTTGGAAACACTCCTATCACGGCATGGATCAAAGGTACGGAGACATCGTTATATGTTTTCAAAAAGTTTTCCCGGCAAGAAGAAAACCTGTACGTTATCGATCCGCAGCTTGTGACTTCGAGTAACAACGTATATAACGTAAACAAAGGAGAGGTACTGTATCTTAACAAGGGGTATAGCGTACCTGAATCGGCAGTAAATCAATACTGCGCCTGTAATTTGGCAAACGATATTCTCATCGTATCGGATGACGGGGTATACGGAATAGAAATGTCTGCAAACGTTGCAAGCACAGAAAGGTTTGCAAGATCCCGCGCGGAACAGATCAAAAACCTTTTGCAAGAAGAAGACTTGACTAAGGCAAAAGCGATCGTGTGGGACAATAAGATGTTCATTTCTGTAAACGGAAACGTTTATATTGCAGATGCAAGATACCGTGCAACGTTTAACGGAGATATGTCCGATACGTTCAATTACGAGTGGTGGTTCTGGGATAATATGCCCGTGTATTACTGGATCATCATCAACGAAAAGCTTTGCTTTGTAACAAGCGATAATCGCATCTGCGAATTTTATGAAGGGTTTATAGACACGTTGCATGACAATGTTTCTGTGACAGCTATAGATGATGTCGGCGTTACAATCAGCAAAGACTATGCAGAATATAACAAAGTACAGTTTAACGGAGCGCATAAAGAATACATAAATCCTTCTGACATACAAGGAAGAGGGAACGGATTGATCATCAGCAATTTCAGTAAACTTTATACAGAAATCAATGAAGGCGATATCGTTTATTTTGACTATGTCAATGGAAAGCCGAATATTGCGTATCCTGTCGACAGTACAGAGGTAAACACGCAGTATATTGTAAGCGAAATCGATCTCGAAACGAAAGAAGTTAGATTTCAAACTTTATCAGGCGGCTCTGTTTCCTTTTTACCTTTGCCGCTCGGATATAGCGAATACATTCGCGTATCCAAAATTGCCGATAAGAAATATAACATGGTCATAGATCCTGATGCTGCAGATGGTGCTTCAAATACTACCATAAAAGACGATGACGGAAAAACAGTAAATCTCATTGCGTACAATGGCGTAAACACATACACGGCTACGGTTTACAAAGAAAATCCTGTCGTTGCAGTTTGGAAAACAGGATCGTATGACTTTGGATCTTCTTTAAATGCAAAGAGCATAGAAAGGTTTTCTATATCCTTTGACAGATCAAGCTCGAAAAAACTGAAACTGTATTATACAACGGCAAACAGGGGATTTCCGAATTTAATCAAAGATTTAAAAAAGCAAAATGATTTTGATTTGACGAATCTTAGTTTTTTGCTTTTTTCTTTTGATCAGAAATTTGAAACCTCTTACACAAAAAACGTTCTTATTAGGAATTTCAATTATATTTCTTTTATGCTTGTATCGGATGATGCTGAAGATTTTGCAATCAATTCGATCAGTTTTGTATACAAAATCAACAGGATTAACAGGGGTGAATTATGAGCTATCAAATTACAGAGGAGCAAAAAAAGATTTTGCTTCAATACTCCGCGCAAACTTTGCCGGATAATCCTTCCCGTGACGGATTTAGTGCAGAAACCATACGAAAAAGGATGTATAAACCTACAGAAAAACTGGTTGATCTTGTCAACGCTGTTTTTGATACAGTTTATACCGATGTACAAAGCATTTTATCTGACATTCAAAACGGAGATTTTTTTGCAAGATCTGTCGCATCTTGGAGCGCATCATATAACTACGGACAGAATGAAATCACTTTCTATCCGTCCATCGGCACTTACGGCGCGTTTGTGCAGTCGGTCGTGGCAGGCAACACAAACAATGCGCCGTATGTCAACGGTGCTATCAATTCCGCGTTTTGGAAAGAAGTCGTAAACTTTAACACCATTGCGGAAGAATATTTCCAGCAAGTGCAGGCGGCTGTCGCGCAGGCAGAAAGCGCGGCAAGCGAAGCAGAGAGCAGCGCACAGGCGGCGGCAGGTAGTGCCACACAGTCCGCAGGAAGTGCCGCAGAAGCGGCGCAGAGCGCGCAGGAAGCACAGACGAGCGCAGAAGCGGCGCAGGTGTGGGAAGAAAGAGCAGCAAATTTCAGCGAAAACGCAGAAAATAGTAAAAATACAGCAAGCGAATATGTGAGCGAAGCACACAACGCCGCCGATGCTGCGTATACCGCAATGCAATCCGCACAAAGTTCTGCAACCGAAGCGCAAGGCTATGCCGAGTACACAAAACAGCTTGTTGACGGTTTGGGCGGTGTGTATGTCCCGCAAGGCTCTCTTGCCTTTGCTTCTCTGCCCGCACAGCCTGCCGCGCAGTATCAAGGCTATGTGTGGAATATCACGGACGCATTTACAACGGACATCCGCTTTTTGGAAGGCGCGGGGGAAAGCGTTCCCGCAGGTGCAAACGTGGCTTGTGTACTCGTTGACGGCGCATACAAGTACGACGTTTTGAGCGGCATTGTAGATTTGTCCAATTATGCGCAGATAAACGGCACGTATTCGGGTATGACTGTCGGCAACGCAACCAACGCAACCAACGCACAGACGGCAACGAACGCGCAACAGCTTGGCGGTGTAGCGGCGGCAAATTACGCACAGACAAACGGCACATACGCGGGCATGACCGTAGGCAACGCTACGAACGCACAGAACGCCACCAAAGCGACGCAGGACGCAATCGGAAACGTAATCACCGCAACGTACGCAACGAAAACGGAAAATAATGCCAAGTACACAAAACCTTCTACGGGCATACCGAAAGGAGACCTTGCATCAGCCGTACAAACTTCGCTTAATAAAGCAGATACGGCATTGCAAAGTATTCCGATTGCTACGCAGTCTGCTGTCGGCGGTGTAAAACCTACCACAAAGACAAGTGAGATGACACAGTCTGTCGGGGTAGACAGCAACGGTGCGTTGTGGACAAAAGAAGCAAGTGAAGGAACGACCGTTGTTGCAAACCCTACCGCAACGGGAACGCAGGACTTGACTTCCTTGCAGGTTGGCGGGACGGTTTACAATATCCCGCAAGGGGGCGCAGTTGAATATGCCACAGATGAAGAAATCGATGCTTTATTCGAGGCAGCAGAGCCGCAGGACGAGCTGATAGGAACGTGGGTATGGAATAGTTTTATAAATTCAACAACAAATACTTTTAATTTTTCATTTACGTCAAACAATACACAATATACTGGTATTAAGGTATATCCAGAAGGTCGTGGAGTTCATGTAGAGTATCTAAAATCAAACGGTGAAAGCGATTATGCCTCTACTGGTGGTCCTAGCGTATATGAAGAATACAAAACAATCCAAATCACAGATGTATCGTCTTTGACAAACCGTGAAGCATTTGAAACATGGCTCAAAGCTAACGCAACGAAGCAATAAGGAGGTAGAATATGGACGAACGTGGTACTATTACACTTAATTTCCCTGTACAAGTCAAATCGATTACAAGTGATTGTCTTTCACAGACGGTTACGACATCTGGACAATATATGACAAGTACAAGTCCTAAAAATTATACATTTACTTGTGAATTAGAAGAAGGATATAAAATCTCTGGAATTGATTTTACGGATGGTACTGGAGGTTATAATAGTCTTAGCGGTTTTACAGATAACACGTTTACAATTTCTATCAGCGGCGCTTCTGGTATAAGTTCTACTGTTGGTATAAATGTTTCTGAAGTACAAAAAGTACAAAAATCCATTTCGCTCGACAATCTTGCGCGTTTCAAAGCTAAGTGCGACCAAACCTATGCGAAAGTGGGAGAGGGTGGCGGCATTACGCAGTCCACCGTCATCGAACGCCCCGAAAGCCTGCCGACTGCAACGGCAGACAGCCCCGACTTTGTAGAAGTGGGCGGCGTACTGTACAGGAAAAAGGTGGTGGATGGGGGCGTTGCAGGCGTACTAACATCGTCAACTATAAAGGGTGTTTTTAAAATAGACAGTCCGTATATTCTTGACGCCAGGGTGGAAGCAAACTTAAACTTTTCATCAAACAATACAAATTTTACAAGATTTTTTGCTGATTTTACACGAGGAGAAAGTGTCGAATACGGGAGTACGACTGTATATAATGGCAGGTGGACAAACACAGCATATCAAACTGTAAATTTTGGGAACGACGAACAGACATTAGGGAGTACGGGGTTCTACGATTATTTCAGGCAAGTAGCTTCGCCCGTCACACCATCCGTGACGTATTCTTATGTCGCACTGGCAGACGCATAAAGGAGAACCGACCATGTCCACAATAACTATTGTATATCCGCAGTTGGGCATAAAAGATACAATCGAAGTAGAAGATAATCCCATTATCGGCGATGAGAAAAAGGAAGAAGAATGAATAAACCTCTCACAATTTACGTTCTCAATCTTTTCGACTGCGGCGTGACACTTTGGTTCTTCTTTATGTTCGGAATAGGCATTGAGAGCAATCCGTTTGGCGTTGCTCTCTTGCAAAATCCGATTATGGCTGTACTGTTCAAAGTGGTTGTAATCGGTTTAGCGTTGCTTGTTCTGTATCAGTACAAAAACAAAAAAATAGCCAAAACTGGCACAAGCGTAATTTTAGGCGTTTATTCTATACTGACATTGTATCATTTTTTTCTTATTTTCTATGTTTTGAGGATTTTATTATGAAAACCATTCGTTTTAAAGAGAACGGGATAGGGCGGTACAGCGATGTATCGCCTTTTCCTTTGGGGGGTTAGCAAGCAATAATGGTCATCAAATTTTTAAGAAAGAACATCGGTATTATAATTACCGCTTTTGGGTTTTTGCTTCTTTGTATTCTCACATTTGGAGATCTGGGCGAGTTTATGACAGAGCAATATTGGAAAAATGTCCGTGACAATATTATGGCTATAAGCTATATGACTATTGCCCTTACGCTTATTCAAACTGTCATGAAGCAAGGCATGGGAGAGCAAGCTCTGCAAAGAGGATTAAATACAAAACCTACGGAAGAAAAGTACAACGAACACAAAAATATAGTGAAAGAATGTACAGACAGAATTGTTTATATGCCGTATTTCTTGCAGCTTTATAATGACAGACATACGGAAATCAGAAAAAGAGAATTTTTGATCAATAATAATTTCCGATCCGAAAAAAGCTTGTACGCTTCCGGAAGGAAAGGTTTGATACGAAAATATAATTCGATCCATACGCATATTACCGTTGGTTCGATAAAGTGGGCAACAACGGAAATCTCATACGATAAAAACGGAAGGATCGTACCTTTAAGCGCATACAAAAGAAACCAGCTGATACAAAACGTTGTATCTTCGTTGCTGTTGATGGTGGCAACGGCGTTTTTGACAAAAGGATTATTTTTTGAGACATCGACAGATGTTCCGCTTTGGCAGAAATTTGTAAAACTTTTGACATATATTGTCACAATTTCTATAGGCTCGATTCTTACAATTATAAAAAACTACGAAAAAGGTGCGTTTTCTGTTCCGAATGAATTGGATGAGATAAACGAGATTTGGACAGAATTCAAATCTTGGAATATTCCGCAAAACATAATTCAAGAAGTAGAAGAACAAAATTCATTCTATAAGGAGACTTTAAATGAGCAAAGAAAAGAAGCCGATGACGGCAGAGATGTTGTACAAACAGAACAAAAAGAAGGCAAAGATATTCAAAACGTTGTCTCCGGTGATGTGCTATCTGTTCCTCGCGCTGGCAATCCTGTTTTTCATCATGATGATAAAGAATTCGATCGGAAACGTAACGGAAATTCTGCATCTGCTTGACAAAGATATTTACACAGGAGAGCAGATCGAAGAAAATTATGCGTATCTTGTTCAGAAGTGGGGCGAGTGGGAAATTGTCGGCGCAGGAACATCCGGACTTGTCATTCGATACGTTGATGTGCGGAATGCTTTGTTTTCAGGACTCATGATAACGTATACAGTCTTTACAATCGTCAGTCTTGCCTTATCTGTTATTCTCGGAAAAGTTTTGTTCCCACAGCTTTCAAAGCTATATTCTGATAATAATTCGGAGATGGTGGATGTCGCTACATTAAAAAGCGCGGCAAAGATCGATGAAATGACCAATAATAAAAAATCGGAAAAGGAGTGGTTTTGATCATGACAATTTCTTTGGATTACATAAAAGAACATATTCCCGAAATTATAGAGGGTGTTCTTTGGGTGTGCAGCATCATCACGTTTATCATCAAAACTGTGAAAGTAGGCAAAACGCACAGTCTTATCAAGATGGCTTTTAAAGAAAATACGGATCTTTACAAAAAGCGTGATGAAAAGATCCGTTCCGACATGAAAATTCTTTCGGATGAAACAAAGCGATTTGCAGAAGAAGCAAAAAAGCAAATCATTCAGGAACGGATTGCAATGAAAAAAGAAATGCTTGAGATGAAAAAGCATTTCCAAGAAAAAGTAAGAATGTATAAAGAATGCATTTCCGAAATCGTAAAGAACGAGAAGTCTTTGATTGCAAAAGGTGTTTCGGAAAACATCATAAAACGATTTGAAGAGGATGATCTGAATTCATCCAAGGAAATTGTAACGGAAGATTCTTCAGAAATAAAAGAAGTGCAGGAGGAGAACGCAAATGGCGATCAGAAATAACGCTTTGAGTATGTATCAGGATCAGAAAAAGAAAAATTCATTGCAGCCGTATATTGATGTTGGAAACGCATCTACAGAGCCTAAAACATCAGCAACGAGAGTTTCTCCTACATATACGCAAAACACCGTTGCAAAGGCTTATAGCGCGCCCAAAACGGCATCTACGGCTGTTCCTTTGCAGTCTGCTGTTGCCAAAGCTTATAACCAGCCTGCACAGCAAAGCGTTCCTGCTCAAACGGCACAGAATGTTCCGAAAGCAACGGCTTCTATGAGTACTCCTACACAAAATACAAATACGCCCACTTTGCAGCAGGCGTATGGAAATACAGGTTCTTATAGCGGTTCTTATGGATCGGCAAGACAGAATGCCTTGAATCAGGCAGAGGCAAGCTATAACAAGCTGTTGAATTATCTTCCCGAATATATGGAACTTCTCGGAATGGGAGGTCTCGGCGTTTCAAATCAGGCTCTTTTGAACGCATACGGAACGTATCAGCAGAATGTCAACGACATCAATGCGCAGTATGATGAACTTGAGAGAGCAAATAAAGCAGAATATCGTGATGCTATAAATGCACTTTCCGGTGAGCTTTCTGCTTATTTAGCAGAAGTTGGAAACAATTTCAATATCGAAGATTATAACGCTCGTAAACAGGCATATATCAATTCCGGAATGTATACCGCAGAAGAACTTGCGGCGGCAGAAGCATTGATGAAAGACAGCGAGAAAAATATTATTTCTGATCCTGAAAGCAATAAAATTTTATCAGGTGCTAAATCTCTTTCTGCTACAGTTTATACTGAAAATGGAAATACAACGACAAAAAATTTGCAGATTTCTTCTGAAAATGTTTTGAATAAATCTGCGGTTGTTGCTGATTGGGACAGAATTAGAAATACATATAAAAATCTTGCAAATATTGAAGATCCTTATTCTTCTAATATTAAAGATGGAACATCAATTCAAGTCGTGATTTCTGGAATACCTATGTATATGGTATATTACAAAAATAATTGGTATGTCACGCGTTGACTATAGCAAACAAACCAAAAGAACTGTAATAACTACAATTAATGTGACAATTACTCCGATTATTTGAGCTATTTTTTCTTTAGATATAGTATCGTCTTCTTCTATTTCAGATTCTTGTTCTGTTTGCTTTATTGTTTCGTCATCAATTCGTACTAACTTAGGTAGGGGGCTTGTATCAGTATTGTGTTCTTCGGTATTTGTAACGGGATCATTATCTTTATTTTGTTTTTCTTTGACAAATTCTTTTCCGTCATTTACTAAAAGGATGGTGGTAATGATAATGAAAACGCAGGATCCGATCCAAGTACCGATAACAGAATCAATCAATCCAGCTATTGACCAGCTTAAAAATGATATGGCGGGCTGTACCCAAATTAAACCAATTGACCAAGCGCGAAGCAATGTAAAATTTCCGATAATTGGAGAATTGTATTTATAATCATAAAAGATTAGTACAATTGCTCCAATGGTTGGAATGCTTTCGGACAATATGGAAATAAAATAGATAGCACCATAGTCAGTTAAATATCGAATTGCCGTTATAGATATTTGAACGATAAGAAGACCTATTGCCCAGCAAACTTTAGCACTTTTTGTACTCATATTCTACCTCTTTTTCTTTCATTGTATCATTCATTTATCAAAATTTCAAGTATTTTTAAAAAGGCACGCAGAATTCCGTGCCTTTACAAAAAACTATTTTAAATTTTAAGATAGTATTGCAATAATCCTGTTTTTTCACTTGTATTAAAATACTGGAAGCCATTTTTCAGATAAAAGCATTTTAATTTTTCAATATCTTTACAGTCTATGTAAATCAATCTGCCGCCAATAAGGTCACGCGCTTCGGCAATTACATTTTTAGCTTCTTGTAAAAGTTGATCACCATCTATGTTTATGTTAGAATTTGAGTTTTTAGCAATATGTCCTATTAGATAGGCAGAGTATGTTTCCACGTTTTCTCCGGCGGTCATATCTTTCTTTTTCGTTTTGGAAACATTTTGCAGGTCAATGCTTTTAAATGCTACTGTAAAATAGCCTAATAAATTATTATAGTTGTTATCAAAGACAAGATAAGTCCTTGCTTTGTTTCTACGTTCATAGAGTATGGCTTTATTGTGTAAAAACTCTTCTTCGTCAGAATTCTTTTCGCATCGAAATGATAATAAAGTCCTTTCTACGAGAGAAAGGACTTCATCGTTTTTGAGCAATTCTGAAAGCGGAATTATTGGTTCTTCACGCCATGAGCCAGTAGCCATTTTCTTGCGTACTCCTGTCCTTTTTCGTGAGTGTAACGATGTTGATCTCGCAACTCAACAGGAGATGAATCATTTAAATTTTTACGCATTTGGGCAACCATTTTAGGGTTAGTAACAACAACCTTTTCATCAAAAGATACAGTAGCCATTTTAACACCTCCTTGTTGATTTAATAAAAAGTATGGCAAATACTTGATACTTTACATCTAAAGAATACTACAAAATGCTACAAAAGTCAATCATTATTTTTTAAAAGTCAATCATTTTATCAATTTTAATATATAATATGCATCCTTAAATACAAAGTATACACGACACTTATTTGGAGGTAATTATGGCATTAACTCTTGAACAGGCACGTCAGAACGCATTGAACAGGCGTAAAAGCATAATGCTGCAGACTGCACAGCAAAATATAACGGCAGAAGAAAACAAGCCTGAAAATACAGGAGGATTGCTGGGAGGTGTAGGATACACTCTTGGCAGAGTAGGACTTGGTGCGCTACGCGGTCTTGAGGGTATTTGGGATTTTGCGGCAGGAGGTATTGCTGACTTATTCGGCGCAGATGAATGGGCGTATGAACAAGCAACAGAAAGTCCGTTTGACGATCTTACGACAGAGCTGGATGCGTGGTACAATCCTTCCGAGTTTATGCAGTTTGCAGGGGATGTCGGTGCAGGAGTTGGACAAATGCTTCCTTCTGTTGCGGTCGCTGCCATCCCAGGGGCAGGCCCTGCATTATCTGCTGCTATGTTCACGACAAGTGCAGCAGGTATGGGTGTGTCCGATGCCGCAAAAACTACGGGAGAATTAGGCGCAAAAGAATGGTTGTATGGCGGCGCAAGCGGTGCAGTAGAAGGTGCAATTGAAAAACTTTCAGGAGGCATTGGCGGTACAAAGCTTGGAACTGTTCTTGGAAAACAGGTAGCGAAAAGTACCGCAGGGAAAGTTGCTGCCACGTTTGTCGGAGAAGGATTGGAAGAAGTGGCTTCTGATCTTATCGACCCTGCTTTGCGCCGCGTAACAGGTGTAGATCCTGAAGCGACCGTAGATGTCGAACAGCTTCCAAATACGTTTCTTGTCGGCGGCGCAGCAGGAGCACTTCTTGGTGGTGGTTCTCGTGTAGTAAATGCTGCGCGTTCTGGTGGCTTTAACAATCTTAATGCACGCGAAGATCTTGCGACCATCCGCGAAGCGCAGAGCAGAGGAAATACTTTGCAAAACGAAGGGAAGCTTAACGCAAAATGGGAAAGCACACTTTCTTCCAAACAGACGGAAGCAGAACAGCGGTTGTCTTCTCGTTTGCAAAAAATGGATGCAGAAACGAGAGGAAAATTCATTTCGGACAATAATCTCGGATCTGTTTTTGATGCGGACGGAAATATACGCACGGCAGCAGAGGGATATACTGCACCGAAATACAATGCTGATGCCGTAAGTTTTTCTGCTCGTGAGGATTTAAACAGAGGAACTCTGCAGTATGCTCCTACGCAGAAGGCAGTTAGAGAGGATATTAAATCGGCAATCAGCGATGTCACGAAGATTTCCGATGGGCAAGGGAAATACGTTGTCGTGGATACTCTCGGCACTACAAGTGCAGGACAGAAAATCAACGGTTTCTACGACAGATCTACGGGCGTAACATATATTGCAAATGACGGAGATACAAATGGTACAAAATCTTTTGTTGTTTCTCACGAATATGTACATACGCTCGAAGGAACGAACGCATATAACAAGTATGCCAATGAAATTATCAAACAGATTGAATCCGATCCTGCATTAAAAGAAAAGTACAATATAGATGCTTATGTTGAAACGTATCGCAAAGCGCAGCCTGATTATGAATCGGAAACGATAGCATATATTGCCCAGACAGAGATGGTAGCAGACTTTACGGCAAATGAAATCCTTTCAAACGAAGATGCCGTGCGCCGTCTTGCTAACAGAAACAAAAGTCTTGTGACTCGCGTATATGAATGGGTAAAGGATAAAATCAAAACTTTAACTTCTAAAGGAGGTAGCCGCGAAAACATAGCTTATTTGCGTAAAGCAGAAAGAATGCTTGCAAAAGTTTTAGATATGCCTACCGGCGGTGTCGATATACAAAAAGAGGATCAAGAAATCAAAGAGCAGAAAGCAGAAACAGAAGCCGCAGAGGCAGGCGAAGCGCGCCGTTTGAAGACGAACAAAGAACCCGCAACAGAGATAAGATTCTCGCTTATGAATGAGCGTTCGTTCAATGAGAATGTAGACGATATTCTTTCGATGAGCGACGCGGAAGCGCGGGCGAACGTGGAGGCAGGTAATTTCGTTTCTATCATGAAACACACCCCCGACGTTATCCTTAACAACGTAGAGGGTGCGGAAGATTTAGAGGTAATTATTCGCTTCGACGCTCTCTATCTTGCGTCGCGCGAAGAAGGGGCGCTTGAAGGGCATTACCATGCACTCGGCGCAGAGATTACGAAGCAGTTGCCGGAACTTATATCGAATCCCGACGCTATTGTGCGTATGGATAACGGGCGGCTGAATATCTTTGCCGAGATGAGAATGCCTAACAGCAAAAATGGTATTATTTCCGTCGAGTTAAATACCGTTAAAGATATCAATTCAAAGAACACAAAATATAATCTTGTAGTGTCTGCGTTCTCCGCAAAAGACAACTATGTGCGCAACCTGTTACAAAAACGTGCCGAGCGTGTCGAATACATGAAAAAAGACCTTTCGCAATTGAAACCCCAACTGTATGAGTGGTTGGCGAGTGTTAACGAAAGGTCTAACGGCTCTTCGCAAGTTAATCACCAACTGCATGAGTCGTTGGCAACTGTTAACGAAAAGTCTAACGGTAGTTCTACTACCACTAACAGTATACGCGATAACACGAAAAAAGTCAATAATAATGTAGAAAATTCTGGTGAAAGATTTTCTATATCCGTAGACTCTGAAGGGAACACGCTTTCAGAACAGCAGCAAGAATACTTTAAGGATAGCAAAGTAAGAGATGAAAGCGGAAACTTGCTTCCTGTATATCACGGATCTCCAAAAGAATTTTTTGTTTTTGACAGAAATAGAATGGGGAAGGGGAACGATCAATTTGGTGCAGGATTTTATTTTGCAACAGATGAAGATGCTTCTCGCCATTACGGAGATAAAGTGATAAAAAGCTATTTAAACATTCAAAAGCCTATTGTCATCAACCGTACTGAAGATGGCGGAGATCTTTATGATGTTCATCTTACTCAAAAACAGGCATATGAAATTTTGAAAAGACATCCTAAAATTTACGATGCAGAGGAGTCTCCTCTTGGGGATTTGTTTGATGAATATTGGGAAGTTGGTCCAAAAGATTATATGATCCGTCAAGCAGCTAAAAATCTTGACTCTATAGGTTTAATGGATAGTGATTATACGGCATTCAGAAATTATCCGAATGAACTTCATGAAGCAATTCGTGAGGTTTTAGGATACGATGGGGTTGAGGTTCGATTTGCTGGCAGTAACGAAAAGTTTTACGTTGCATGGTTTGAAAATCAGATTAAACAGACAAGCAATAAAAATCCGACCGGAAGCGCAGATATAAGATATTCTATTTCTCAAAATCAAAACACTCGTGATGAAAACTATATCAATAATAAACTAAAAACTTATACTTACGCAGATGTAGAAAGTATTGTTGATAATCTTACCATCAATAAATATGGAGATGATGTAGTTTTGCGCGGTAAAAAGAATGTTGGAAAACAGATATATACTCTGTTAAACGAAACGCCGATCCGTAACAGAAGAGCAAAAGCTGAACAAATTGCGCGGCAGATTGTGTATCAGAATCTTGCTGCCCAAAGTCTTTATAATGCAGAAGAAATTGAAAATGCTCGCAAAGACGGAATTGAAATTTCGGAAACTTGGATCGATAAAAAACTTTCTTCGCAGCTTTCTGAAACAGAAAACGAGGCTTTGGTAAAAGAAATTCGGGACGAACTTTTAGACTCGTTTGAAACCGCAGGAAAGCTGAACGCAACGGGTAAAATGTATCTGCGGTATAAAGAAGTAGGAGACCGCCTTTCGAAGCTGCTTGTCAAAGATTCTATTCTTAAAACGGCACGAAGAATGAAAAAGCGGAATTATCCAAAAGCATTTGAAGCTTTTGACGGAATCCGTAAGATTCTTGCAAAACTTGAAATGAGATCGGATATCAATGAAGAATCCGGTCGTGACATCATCAAAGCTTTCGGAGAATTTTATACCGCATCTAACGAAGCGTTGCAAGGATATTATTCGGAAGAGGTTCGACAGGCAATCGATGACTTTATTAGCTATAACGGAGAAGGAAACCTTGATCTTTACGAGCTTGAGCAGATAGACACAATTTTGAACGCTGCCGATCATCTCTTGAAAGAATACGATAAGGCATTTTTGAACGGAAGAACAGTAAGTGTTACCAAAACTTCCAATGATGCTGTTAATACAGTCAAAGAAAACGCAGATCTGTATAAAGCAACGGTATTGGGTGCCATGCGTTTGAAAGGTTATGTCGGAAGTTTCTTCAGATCGATTGTTGATACGAGAACTCTGGCAATGTGGCTTGACGGAGGCAACAAGGGAATTATTACGGAATTGTTTGAGGATATTGCTAAAGCATCCACAAAGCAGACTATAACCGTTATGGATCTTTACGATGACTTTGACAAGTTTATCAAAAAGAACAAGAAATTCTATAAATCTCTCGAACAAAAAGTCACGTTTAAATTTAACGGAAAAGATGTTGAAATCACGAGAGGAGAGGCAATATCTTTGTACCTTACATCTCTGCAGGAAGATGGATTATACCATCTCGCTTTCGGTGGTTTTGCTGTCGGAAAGGATCAGAACAATATTCGCAGATATATTGGACAAAAACCTCTTTATGGAACTCCTGAAGATGTAGAACAATATGAATCGGAGGTGATGCAGCAAGCGAAAAAAGAATTTTCTGCTTTGTATGATACGTTTACGGAAACGGAAAAAGAATATATCCGTTTGGCAAGGGATTTGTTTAATAACAAAGCAAAACGTATTAAACAGGAAATCGACATCAAACGCATCGGCATGACAAATGCAAACGTAGAAAATTATTTCCCGGAGCGTGTTTATGAAGTTGGAAGACCGTTAAAGCAAGGGAACACATACATTCAGGAAATGAACCTTATAGCAAATCAATCTATTCACAAAGATCGTGTAAAAGGTTCAAAACAAACGTTGTATATTTCTCCCGTAAATATGGTTGTCATGAACCATATTCGGCAAATTGCTATGTATAACGCATATGCTATTCCGATCGATACTCTTCGCCGGGTAATGAATAAAAATGTTTCTTTAACGTTTGATGGAAAACCTAACACGGCGCAGGCAGAAACGCTCAAAACAGTTATTCAGGAAACTGCATGGGCAGATTTTGAAAAATTCCTTGACAAATACATGATGGATGTTCAGGGCGGTTCTTTCAGCAATACAACGCCTGATAAGATCATCCGTTGGATGCGCAGCAATTATGCAAAATTCCAGCTTGGTCTTAATATTAAAACCATGCTTTCACAGCTTACATCTTTGCCAATGGCAGGAAGCCGTCTTGGGTGGAAAAACTTGTTGAAAGGAACCTTTGCAAAGCCTAACTTTGAGGAAATGCTAAAGTATTCTGAATGGGCGCGCGCAAGGAACTATGAAGGCGCAGCTTATAAATCGCAGTCTTTGGTAGACAATGTAGACAAAGTAGGGCAGCTTGCTATGAAACCTATCGGCATGGTTGATCTGTTCACAATGAACAGGATTTACAATGCGGCGAAGTATTACATCGCATCTCGTGACGGAATCAGCCTTGACAGCGTTGAATGTAAGACAAAAGCTGCTGCAATGCTTGAAGAGATCGGTCGTGAAACACAGAATAACTCTGAAGCAGCTGAAAAATCTGCTCTTATGCGTTCCGGGAACGAATTGATCAAATCTATAGTCATGTTCTCTTCGGATGCCATGAAGCAGTTTTCTTCGCTGATGCAAGCATTAAACAAAATCAAATTTATTAAGCAGAAAATTAAACTCGGGAAAGGCGATAAAGTTGCGCTTGAAAAACAGCTTTCTGCAGCGCGTAAAGAAGCACGCGGTGCGTTTGCCTCTGTAGGTGTTTCTTCTGCAATGTATGTGCTGATGGGAATGCTTGTAAACTACGGATTGTTCGCCAAAGAGCCTGAAGACGATGAATCTTACATCGAAATATTCCTTAAAAACTTCGGAGGGTCCGTGACCGGTATGATTCCTGTTGTCAGAGATCTATATTCCTTCTTTGTAGATGGATATGAGCTTGATAACTTTGCGTATGAAACTGTAAACGGTCTTTCCGAAGCAGTCAAAAACATCGGAACTTTGATGGAACGCGCAGGAAGCGGCGAAAGAGTAACCGATCAGGAATGGATGCTTGCAATGCGTAAATTTATTTATGCTGCGGGACAGATCACAGGCTTGCCTACAAGAAATTTGTATAATCAAATCTACGGCTTGATCAAACGAGTTTCTCCTTCTGCAGCATATGACATAAATTCCATTTTCTACGGAGCAAGCACAAAAGATCTTGACAAAGCAATCCAAAAGGGAGATACCGCTCTTTCTACGACCATTGCTGAACAGCTTCTTTCCGATAAGGGCATCGATGCAAGCAAGAAAGTTGCAAGCGCATTTTCTGATTTGTATTCGAAAGGATATTCTATGCCGAAGGGTATACCTGAAAGTATTACCTATAACGAAGAAGAGATTTCTTTGAATGCAAAACAGCAAGGCATTGTAATTGATGCTTACTCGGAAGCGGCGAACAAAGCAGAAGGTCTTATCAATTCAGCAGATTGGGCATCTCTTTCGGACGAAGCAAAAGCAAACGCGCTGAAGCTTTTGTTTAACTATTACTATTACTATGGAATTAATAAAGCAACGGGCGCGTATGCAGACAATAGAACATTGCTTTTGGGATCTGCTATCGATATTACAAAAATTGCATCAGCATACGGGCAGATAGCTGAGCTTACTGCAGATACAGACAAGAAAGGCAATGTTATCAGCGGAACGAAAAAGGCGAAAGTCCAAAGGCTTGTCAATTCGTTAAGGTTAAGTGCCGCGCAAAAGTATATTCTTATGGGATTTTTGGGGTATAAAAATTCTAACGGAGAATCTTCCGTAACATCGTACATACGGAACATCGGAATCTCGCAGGATATGCAGACAGCGCTGCTCGAAATGAGCGGATATGAAGTGTCATAAAAAGTGTCAAAATCAGCCGCCTTGAACACGTTTCTCGGCGGCTGATGTCAACGAAGTGTCAAATTTTTAACGGCAATTTTTCCACAAGATATAGTATATTTTTCTATATTAAAACACAATATATTGCGATTGTGTTAACTCTTAATCAGTGGGTCCCCGGTTCGAGTCCGTGAAGGTGCACCAAAAAAAAGACATCACCGAAAAGGTGATGTTTTTTTTTGCACCAGGACGAGAACCACACCCGCCGAAAAGGCAGGGAAGAGGAAGGGAGAAGGAATCGGGTGTCGTTCGTGCTCAAAGAGCTTTGCGCGAAAGCGCAAGCCCCGTGAAGGTGCACCAAAGAGGTATAATCCGAATTATTTGCTGATAACCAGCGAATGG
>ERZ1090879.775-NODE-775-length-18946-cov-7.085649_pt1 | contig 18946 bp, 14 predicted proteins | sample MGYA00478472_ERZ1090879 | MGnify/ENA primary metagenome ERZ1090879 (study PRJEB33644, sample SAMEA5815723) | chicken gut metagenome | biome: Chicken; feature: Gastrointestinal Tract; material: Caecum | place: Ireland | collected 2019-01-01 | study: A study of the... | reverse complement strand
GTTCTTAAGGAATTGAGTTTTCATTTTGCCAATTTTCAAAAAACTATTGACTTAATGCACTTTTTAAATTAAAATAATCAATGGTAGAACTTTACAGGTGCGGAAAATTTTTCACCGCGCAATTTCCGCTCTGCGGGAGAAAATGAAAGAGGTTTTACGTATTTTTATGGACATAAACAATCAACTTACTCAGGAGTTCAAGCTCAAACCCGAACACACGAACAACATTATTTCACTTCTTGACGAGGGCAACACCATTCCGTTTATTGCCCGTTACCGCAAGGAAATGACAGGCGCTATCGACGACCAGGTTTTAAGACAGTTTGTAGACAGGTATGAATATCTTAAGAACCTTGAAAAGCGCAAGGACGAGGTGCGTAAATCTATTACCGACCAGGGAAAGATGACCGACGAGATAGAGGCTGCGATAGAGGCCTGCACGACGCTCACGGAAATTGAGGACGTATATCGTCCATACAAGCAGAAGAAAAAGACTAGAGCTTCCGTTGCCATTGAGCGCGGCCTTCAGGGGCTTGCCGATTTTATTCTTGCCCAGGAAGGAGACCCCTATGCCGAGGCGGATAAGTATATCGACGAGGAGAAGGGCGTGCCCGACAGACAGTCGGCAATAAACGGAGCTAAAGATATAATTGCCGAAATCGTTTCAGATAACGCAGAGCTGCGCAAAAAGCTGCGCACTCTCTTTGAAAATCACGGCGAATTGCAGTCCAAAATGGTTAACGACGACGGCAAGGGCACGTACTCAATGTATGCCGACTATGCCGAAAACGTTTCAGAGATTAAAAATCACCGCGTGCTCGCCGTAAACAGGGGTGAAAAAGAGGGATGCTTAAAGGTTAAGCTCTACTTTAACCCCGACCTTGCAAAGCGTGTTTGTGCGGCAAAGTATATACACTCTGACGGCGCTTGCGCAGAGCTTATAAAAGAGGCGGTTGACGACGGCTACGACAGACTTATAGAGCCTTCGATAGAGCGCGAAGTTCGCTCGTCGCTTACAGAGCGCGCAGGCGAGCAGGCCATAAAGATGTTTGAGGTAAACCTCAGACCGCTCCTTATGCAGCCGCCTGTAAAGGGTAAAGTTGCGCTCGGCCTCGACCCGGGCTACAGAATGGGCTGCAAGGTTGCCGTCGTTGACGAGACGGGCAAGGTGCTTGAAACTTCGGTTATCTATCCCGTTCCGCCCTTCAACAGAATTGACGACGCGAAGAAGATTATCAAAAACTTTATAAATAAATACGGTGTTGATATTATAGCCATAGGTAACGGCACGGCAAGCAAGGAGACGGAGATTTTCGTTGCCGACCTTCTTAAGGAGGTTGACCGCGACGTAAGTTATATGGTTGTAAACGAGGCTGGCGCGAGCGTATATTCTGCAAGCCCGCTTGCTGCCGAGGAATTCCCCGAGTATGACCTCAATGTGCGTTCGGCAATATCTATTGCACGCAGGTTGCAGGACCCGCTTGCCGAACTTATAAAGATAGACCCCAAGTCTATCGGTGTAGGACAGTATCAGCACGACGTTGACCAGAAGAGGCTGGATACCGTTCTTGGCGGCGTGGTTGAGGACTGCGTAAACAGCGTAGGCGTGGATCTGAACACCGCCAGCACCTCGCTCCTTGAGCATGTTGCAGGCCTCAATTCCGGCATTGCCAAAAATATTGTTGCCTATCGCGAGAGCAACGGCAAGTTTACCCGCCGTTCACAGCTGCTCGACGTAAAGAGGTTGGGTGAAAAAGCCTATGAGCAGTGCGCGGGCTTCCTGCGCATACCAGGCGGAGAAAACATTTTCGATAATACCGCCGTGCATCCCGAATCCTATAAAAAGGCCGAAAAACTGTTAAAACTCTTCGGCTACACCGACGAAGATGTGAAAAAAGGCGGGCTTGAACTTCCGCAGAAGGTAAAGGCATTCGGCGAACAGAAAGCTGCCGAATATGCAGAGCTCGACGTTGCCACACTGCGCGATATTGTAACTGAGCTTTTGCGTCCCGGCCGCGATATACGTGATTCGCTTCCCGCTCCCAAGCTCCGCAAGGATATAATGGGAATAGATGATTTGCAGGTCGGAATGGTGGTAGACGGCGTTGTGCGCAACGTAATCGACTTCGGCGCGTTTGTGGATATCGGCGTGCATCAGGACGGACTTGTTCATATCTCTGAAATCACCGACCGCTATATTAAGCACCCCTCCGACGTGTTGAAAGTCGGACAGCAGGTAAAGGCCGTTGTAATAAGCGTAGATGTCAAGAAACAGCGCATCGGTCTGTCGCTCAAGCAGGTCAAAAAAATGACGAATTGACTTGACATTCACCCGTTCATATTGTAAAATTTAGTTGATGATAAAATATTCGGAGGATACAGCTTTATGTTGGAAGAAATTGCTAAAATGCTTGCCGAGCAGCTCGATGTAGATCCCGCTACAATAAATGAAAATACAGATATAATCAAGGACCTCGGCGCTGACTCGCTCGACGTTGTAGAGCTTCTTATGACGCTTGAAGAAAAGACGGGAAAAACCATTCCCGAAGACAAGGTTGCCGAGCTTAAGACCGTTGGCGACATTGTAAAGGTATTGGAAACGCTCTGATACAAGAACAGAGTTTTGTTTCAGCCAGTAATAGCCAACTATATATTGTAACTCTGGCGACGGCATTTTGCCGTCGCCTTATAATTTAAAAAAGTCATAAATATTAAGCAAAAAAATGAGCGCCGCGGGCAATCTGCCCGCGGCGCTCATTTTAAACTCTTTAAATTTTATGCTCTTAAAATTATTTCTTGTTTTTAAAATTTCAGCTCAGAACTTTTAAAAGTAAAATCAGACAATTATATTTATCAGACGCTTAGGAACGACGATAAACTTCTTTATGGTCTTGCCTTCGATAAGTGGAGCAATTTCCGCGTTTGACTTTACAAGCGCCTCAATCTCGTCTTTCTGCATATCGACGGGGATATTTATTTTGGCCTTGATTTTGCTGTTTATCTGCACGGCGTATTCAAAGGTATCTTCGCCGCACTTGCACTCGTCGTACTCGGGCCACTTTTCGTAAGAGATTGTGTCTTTATGTCCGAGAACTTCGTGCCAGACTTCCTCGGTAATGAAGGGAATGACGGGGTTTATCAGCTTTATAAAGCCTTCGGCGTACTCCCTGGGGAAGCATCTGCCCTCGGCAGTCTCTTTATAGACGGCGTTTATGAAAACCATCATCTGCGAAATACCCGTGTTTACCTTGAGCGCCATATAATCTTCGCCCACTTTTTTGACAGTCTGGTTATATATCTTTTCCAGATTTTTGTTGGGCTCGTCTTTTATGACGTTCATTTCAAAGTACAGTCTATAAATTCTGTCTATAAACTTCTTTATACCCTCAATGTTGGCGGTATTCCAGGGCTTGGTATCCGCAACGGGTCCCATGAACATTTCGTACATTCTGAGCACATCGGCGCCGTAGTCGCGCACAATGTCGTTGGGGTTGATTACGTTGCCCTTGGATTTGGACATCTTTTCGCCGTCTTCGCCGAGTATCATGCCCTGGTGGAAGAGCTTTTTGAAGGGCTCTTTGTAGGGAACATAGCCTTTATCGAAGAGGAAATTGTTCCAGAAACGTGAATAGAGCAGGTGGCCTACAAGGTGTTCCTTGCCGCCGCAATAGAAGTCAACGGGCATCCAGTGCTTGAGCAGCTCATAGTTTGCAAACTCCTTGTCGTTGTGGGGGTCGCAGTAGCGCAGGAAGTACCATGAAGAACCTGCCGAGCCAGGCATTGTGGCCGTCTCGCGCTTGCCCTTGACGCCGTCTACTGTGACGTTGACCCAGTCGGTTGCATTGTCGAGCGGAGCTTTTCCGCCGCGTGCCTTGTAATCCTTCATAAGAGGAAGAGTGAGGGGGAGCTGGTCGTCGGGAAGAGCTACGTCTCTGCCGTCCTCGAGGTGTACTATGGGCACGGGCTCGCCCCAGTAGCGCTGGCGCGCAAAAATCCACTCGCGCAGTTTGTAAGATACCGTCTTTTTGCCGCAGTTGTGCTCTGCAAGCCAGGCGGCCATCTTGTCTATGGCGTCCTGCTTGTTCAGTCCGTCAAGGAACCCTGAATTTATGTGCAAGCCGTCGCCCGTGTAAGCCTCCTTGGAAATATCTCCGCCTTCGAGCACCTGAATTATGGGGATATTGAATTTCTTTGCAAATTCATAGTCGCGCGTGTCGTGTGCGGGTACTGCCATAATAGCGCCCGTTCCGTAAGAGGTGAGCACGTAGTCGCTTATCCATACGGGTATTTTCGTGCCGTTTACGGGGTTGATTGCGTATGCGCCCGTGAATGTGCCCGTCTTGTCCTTATTGAGGTCAGTTCTCTCAAGTTCAGACTTGCTTGCGCAGGCCTTTTTATAGGCAGCAACTTCCTCGCGCTGTTCTGGCGTGGTTATCTTGTCTACAAGGGGATGTTCGGGTGCAAGCACGCAGTAGGTAGCGCCGAAGAGCGTATCGCAGCGCGTGGTGAACACGGTGAATTTTTCGTCCGTTCCGTCTACTCTGAAGTCAACGTTGGCGCCTACCGATTTGCCTATCCAGTTGCGCTGTGCCGTCTTGGAGGCCTCGGGCCAGTCAAGCCCGTCAAGCCCTTCCAGAAGTCGCTCCGCATACTTATTTATGTCGATTACCCACTGTTTCATATTCTTGCGCACTACGGGGTAACCGCCGCGCTCGCTCTTACCGTCTATAATCTCGTCGTTGGCAAGCACGGTGCCGAGCTCCTCGCACCAGTTGACAGGCACGTCGGCATAGCGGGCAAGTCCCGCCTCGTAGAGCTGCTTGAATATCCACTGCGTCCATTTGTAATAGGAGGGGTCGCAGGTGGATACCGTCTGAGTGTAGTCGTAGGAGAGGCCGAGCATCTTCAGCTGAGAAGTAAAGGTCTCTATATTTTTCTGCGTGAAATCGGCGGGGTTGTTGCCCGTCTTGATTGCGTACTGCTCGGCAGGCAGACCAAACGAATCGAACCCGATGGGGTGCAGTACGTTGTAGCCCTGCATTCTCTTCATTCTGGCTATAATGTCGGTTGCCGTATATCCCTCGGGGTGACCGACGTGCAGTCCCGCGCCGGAGGGGTAGGGGAACATATCCAGAACGTAGTATTTGGGTTTGGAAAAGTCTTTAAGGTCGGTGTGGAAGGTATTGTTTTTGTCCCAATACTCAATCCATTTCTTTTCAACATCGTTAAAATTTGTATAGGCCATTTTTTAGCACCTTGAAAAAGTAATCGATAATACTCTATTATTATACATATCCGAGCACGATTTAGCAAATAATTTGCATACAATAGTGCATTAAAGTTGTTGACAAACAGAGTAAAATGGAATAATATATAAATACCGAGCGGGAAGAAAAGTACCGTCCGTTAACCTTTTTCAGAGAGCGGGCTCTTAGGCTGTGAGGTCTGCAGGCGAGCGGGTAGCGGGAAACCGCCTTCATTTTAGCTCTGGCGACAATTTTTTAAGCGGTCTTTAAGACAATTAAGGTGGAACCGCGCAAATAAGATTTTGCGTCCTTAAAACAGCTTTATGCCGTTTTAAGGATTTTTTATACCCAAGAATTTTTCAGGAGATTTTAAGATGAAAATTTATCTCAAGAACGGAGACGAACTGCAGCTTGACGACGGCGCAAAGAGCATAGACGCCGCCAAGGCGATAAGCGATTCGCTTGCCAGAAATGCCGTTGCTGTAAAGATAAACGGCAAGCTCTGCGACCTCTCTGCGCCCCTCTCTGCAGGCGACAAGGTTGAGTTTGTTACTTTGAAGGACAAGGAGGGCATGGAAGTTTATCGCCATACCTGCGCCCATGTGCTTGCTCAGGCCGTAAAGACAATATTCCCCACCTGCAAGCTTGCCATAGGTCCCGTGATAGAGAACGGTTTTTACTACGACATAGATTTCAATACGCCCATCACTCAGGACGACTTCGATAAGATTGAGGCCGAAATGCAGAAAATCATAAAGGCCAACACGCCCATAGAGCGCTTTGAACTCTCGCGCAAGGAAGCCATTGAGCTTATGAGCGAATACAAGGAGAAGTACAAGGTAGAGCTTATAAACGACCTGCCAGAGGATGCCGTAATATCCTTCTACAGACAGGGCTCGTTTACCGACCTCTGCCGCGGACCACATCTTCCTTCGACGGGCAGAATAAAGGCGTTCAAGCTTGTATCTATCGCAGGCGCTTACTGGCGCGGAAACGAAAAGAACAAGATGCTCACGCGAATTTACGGCGTGGCTTTTGCAAAGAAGGAAGAAATGAAGGCCTACTTCGATATGCTTGAAGAGGCTAAAAAGCGCGACCACATCAAGCTCGGCAAGGAACTCAAGCTGTTTGCTCTTCTCAACGAAGGCCGCGGCTTCCCGTTCTTCCTTCCCAACGGAATGGTGCTCAAGAATACCCTCGTGGATTACTGGCGCGACCTTCACCGCAAGGAGGGCTATGTAGAGATACAGACGCCCATAATCCTCACGCGTTCGCTTTGGGAAACTTCCGGCCACTGGGAGCACTACAAGGACAATATGTATACCACCAAGATTGACGGCGAAGATTGCGCAATCAAACCCATGAACTGCCCCGGCGGTATGCTTGTATACAAGCTCTCGCCCCACAGCTATAAGGATCTTCCCATAAGAATGGGCGAGATGGGTCTTGTTCACCGCCACGAAAAGAGCGGCCAGCTTCACGGCCTCTTCCGCGTGCGTTGCTTTACCCAGGACGATGCCCACATCTTTATGCTTCCCGAGCAGATTACCCAGGAAATCAAGGGCGTTGTAAGGCTCACCGATAAAATTTACAAGCAGTTCGGCTTCAAGTATAAAGTAGAGCTCTCAACCCGTCCTCAGGACAGTATGGGTACGGAGAAGGAGTGGAACCAGGCTACCGACGCACTTCGCGCGGCCTTGGACGAGCTCGGTTACGACTATGAGATAAACGAGGGCGATGGTGCGTTCTACGGACCCAAGATTGACTTCCATCTTCAGGACAGCATAGGCAGAACCTGGCAGTGCGGCACCATTCAGCTCGACTTCCAGATGCCTCAGCGCTTTGAGCTTGAGTACGTGGGCGAGGACGGCGAAAAGCATCGTCCCATAATGATACACCGCGCCATCTTCGGCTCTATCGAAAGGTTTATCGGCATACTTATCGAGCATTTTGCCGGCAAGTTCCCCGTATGGCTTGCACCCGTGCAGGTTAAAGTCCTCACCATTACGGACAGAACCAAGGACTATGCAGCAAAGGTTTGCGATATGCTCACCGAAAAGGGCATACGCATAGAGTGCGATACCCGCAACGAAAAAATCGGCTACAAGATACGCGAGGCCAAGCTTGAAAAAGTGCCCTATGTGCTCGTCCTTGGCGACGCTGAGGAACGCGACGGCACTGTAAACGTAAACAAGCGCGGCGTTGAGGAAAAGATGTTCATGAAGGCAGAGGATTTTGTAAATCTCGTCGTTTCCGACGTAGAGAGCAAAATAATCTTCTGATAAAGCGTTTGCAATAGGGGTAAACAGTACAAGTAAGGCGGCTGACTATTTTTTCGGCTGAAATTATACGCTTTTTATCGCTCAAATTTCAAAAAAACGTTTGACAAAATAATTTTTGTATTGTATTATATAAAAGTAAGCAAAGGTTAAACCCTTTCGCCGTACGGATGGTCTGTGTCGGCAAATAATGATTTTTCTTGTGCGCTATGCGTACACTGTTTGTCATTATCGCGGTTTGCTCTTTGCAGGCCGCGTTTTTTTGCGGCAAATAAAATGAGAGGTATATGACTTATTAAAGATTCCTATTCTATCAACGAACAAATCCGTGACAGGGAAGTAAGAGTTATAGGTTCAGACGGAGCCATGCTCGGAATAATGCCCGCTGCACAGGCTCAGCGCTTGGCTTACGAGCAGGAACTCGATCTTGTAAAGATTTCCCCTACGGCAATTCCCCCCGTATGCAAAATTATGGATTACTCCAAATTCAAGTACGAGCAGGCAAAAAAGGATAAGGAAAACCGCAAGAATCAGACCGTTGTCGAGCTTAAAGAGATAAGGCTTTCCATGACAATCGATGTTGGCGACATAGCCGTAAAAACCAAGCAGTGCTTAAAGTTTTTAGAGGCCGGCAACAAAGTCAAGGTGTCCATAAGAATGAAGGGCAGGGAAAATTCCCGCTCTTACCAGGGCGTCAAAGTAATGGAAAACTTTTTTGAAGGATTAGGCGGAAAGGCAGTTATGGATAAGAAGCCCACAACAGAGGGCAGAAATATCATAATGATGATTTCCCCTGCCAAAGCTTGACTTTCATTTAAATTTAAAAATATCATCGGAGGTTATAAATATGCCCAAGCAGAAATCACACAGCGGCACAAAAAAGCGCTTCTGGCTCACTTCAACCGGCAAGGTAAAGAGGGCTCACGGCGGCAAAAACCATAAGGCAGAAACCAAGAACAGAAAGAGAAAGAGAAATTTGCGTAAAAATACGTTAGTTTCCACAACACAGGAATTGACCGTAAAGTCAATGATTCCTTACAAGGGCTAAAGGAGGTTAAATTTCCATGCGTATCAAAAGGACAGTAAACGCGCTTAAGAAGCGCAGAAAGATATTCCGCCTTGCCAAGGGTTACTTCGGCAACAAATCCAAGTCTTACAGGATTGCACGCGAAGCCGTAATGAAGTCTTTGAACTATGCGTTCAAAGGTCGTAAGCTCCGCAAGCGCGATATGCGCAGCCTTTGGATTGCAAGAATCAATGCTGCTGCAAGAATTAACGGTCTTTCATATTCCAAATTCATGTACGGCCTCAAAGCTGCAGGCATCAACCTCAACAGAAAGGTACTTGCAGATCTTGCTGTAAACGACGCAGCTGCATTTGCAGCTCTTGCCCAGAAGGCCAAGGCCGCAGTTTGAGCATTTTAAATAATTAAGCCTGATTTTCAGGCTTAATTTTTTGCTTTTTATGATAATTCAGTCAAAATCCAATCCAAGAGTAAAGGCGATGGCCGCCCTCAAGCAAAAAAAGTTCAGGGCGGAGCGCGGCGAATACCTCGTAGAGGGCGTTAAAATGGTCACCGAGTGCCTCGCTGCGGGGTGTGAAGTCACAGACCTCATGTGTACGGAGGAGTACGCTTCGCGTTTTTGCGATGCGGCCGTTCTTCCGCGCGAAGTTTTCGGGTTTGTCTCTGACGAAAAAACTCCGCAGGGCGTAATCGCGTCGGTAAAAATTCCGCGCGTGCCGCTTAAAGCGCCTGAGGCTGCCTGCATTCTTCTCGACGGGTTGCAGGACCCCGGCAATGTGGGCACAGTCGTGCGTACGGCAAACGCCGCAGGCTACGGCGAAATCTATATGATAAACTGTGCCGACCCCTTTTCTCCTAAGGCCGTCCGCTCCAGCATGAGCGGCGTGTTCTTTGCCAGGATTATGCAGGGCAATAAGCAGGAGGTCTTGTCTGCGCTTGCAGGTACGCCGATAATCTGTGCCGATATGTGCGGCGAAAGCGTCTATTCTTTCTGCCCGCCGGAAAAGTTTGGTCTTTGCATAGGCAGTGAAGGCTCGGGCGTGAGCGATGCTGTCAGGTCTGCCGCGGCGTACACAGTGAGCATACCGATGCGTTCCACTTGTGAAAGTCTGAATGCGGCAGTATCCGCAGGGATTTTGATGTATATGCTTGGCGGTAAAAATTTTACCGCAAAAAACTGAATAAGAGAGGTAGAAAAAATGTCAGGACATTCTAAATGGCACAATATTCAGGCGAAAAAGGGTAAGACGGACGCAGCGCGCGGCGCTATGTTTACAAAGCTCGGCAGAGAGATTGCCGTTGCTGCCAAGGGTAACCCAAACCCCGAAACCAACAGCAAGCTTGCGGACGCCATAGCCAAGGCCAAGGCTAACAACATGCCCAACGATACAATCAAGCGTTCGATTGCCAAGGCGGCAGGCGAGCTCGGTGACAAGGAATACAGAGAGCTCACCTACGAAGGTTACGGAGTTGGCGGCTCAGCCGTTATAATAAACACCCTTACGGATAACGTAAACAGGACTGCGGGCGACGTGCGCTCGACAATGTCAAAGTGCGGAGGCCAGATGGGTAATACGGGCTGCGTTTCCTATATGTTCGATAAAAAGGGTTATCTTGCCGTTGAACGCACACCTTCGCTCGACGAGGACAAGATGATGGAGTACTGCCTTGAGGCCGGCGCGGACGACTACATCACGCAGGAAGATGCGTACGAAGTATTCTGCGCTCCCGAAAACTTCTCCGCTGTCCGCTCCTATCTTGAAGGCAAGGGCGTTAACTTCTTCGAGGCTGCTGTCAAAATGATTCCTCAGAATTACATTACGCTTGACGCCGAAAAGCTTGAAACATTCAGGAAGATGCTCGACAGGCTCAACGAGCTCGACGATGTTCAGGACGTATATCACAATGTAGAGCTTCCCGAAGAGGACGAAGAGGACTGATTTGCCGTTTAAATTCAATCAGCATTTTACAATAAGCGTTGCGCACTTGCGCGGCGCTTATTTTTTATTTTAAGTATTGCCGCCCGGCTTTATAATGATTTGCACTGTATTTTGCCTGGTTTGGGTGCGTATGTAAAATACTTAGGACGTACTGATAGCGTCAGCGTTAAAATTTAAGATAAATTTTTGCGTAAGCGAATAAAACTTCCGACATTGCAAAATCTATTACTACAAGCGGAAACGCTTTAATATATAAGTCCTTATTTAAAGCGTTTCGCTTTAAAAAGAATATTATATAAATTTAAATTTACATTCAGGTGTGGTTTTAAGTTTATCTTCATTATAAAATGGCGTAATTGCTTTGAATTAAGGGCGTGGGAAGCGTTTTCTTTATAAGAGAACGCTTCCCTATGTATTTTACGGGCATAAGGCGTATAAAATATACTATGCGCAAAATTATAAGGCTCGCGCTCGCCCTGTTGTGCCTGTGTGCCGTGGTGGGCGGCGTGATAATAGGTATTGCGGGAACGGGCGAAGGTAAGAGCGACGAGGGCGGTGTTGAAGTTGTAACTCTGTGGCAGGTAGACAGTTTCGAGGGCGGCAAGGGTTCGCGTGCGGAGTATCTCCGCAGTCTTTCAAACGAGTTCGGACGCATCAACGGAGTGTATTTCAATGTTGCGTCGCTCACACCCGAGGCGGCAGAATATAATATAGAGGCGGGAAACATAGCCGATATTATTTCTTTCGGCGCAGGCTCGGCCTTTCCTATGGGCATTGCCGAGGAGGGCAGCGCTGAGGTGTGGTGCAACGGCGCATATTGTATTCTTACTTTGAATGGTGACTTTACAGATATCACCGCCGAAAACACCGTAGTGAATGAAGGGAAGGAGAATTTATCTTCAGTTGCGGCCGCTCTTTCAGGACTTTCGGCCGCAAAGGTGCAGACATCTGTTTCGGCATATTTAAGTCTTCTCGACGGCAAATTCAAGTACCTTTTGGGAACTCAGCGCGACATTGTCCGCCTGCAGATAAGGGGCGCTTCATTTAAAGTGCTTCCCGTCTCCGCATTCAATGATTTGTACCAGTATATCTCTGTCACGCGTACTGCTGCAAATAAGGAAATCTGCAACAGATTTATAGATTATGTCCTTGAAAGAAGCAGCGGGCTTGGTAAGCTTTGTATGTTTCATGACGGGCTGAAACTCTATTCCGACGAGCTCGGAGGGCTTGAAAATATAAAGTTTGAGTACGGTGTTCCTGCTGTTGCAGGAAAAGAGTGGAGAGCAAGCGTTCTTTCGGCGGCGCAAACAAATACAGAGCTTTTGAAAAGTTTACTCAAACAATTGTAAAAACATAAAAATAATGGTAAAATATAGGTGGTAGATATGGGTGCTGAACCATCGGGCAATATATTTGCCCGTATACCGAAAGTTGAAAATTTCAGTTTTGCCGCAAACACTACATACGGCTGCGGCGGGTGTGCCAGGCGGGCATACTTTCCGCGGACGGAGGAAGAGGCGTGCAGACTTTTTTCTGCACTTTCAGAGTGCGGCGAAAAATTTGTTGTTTTAGGCAACGGTTCAAACGTGCTCGCGCAGGATGGCCTTTATGACGGCGCAGTAGTCAGCACAAAAAATCTTAAAAAAATTTCGCTTGTTTCGCGCAGTCAGGCGCTTTTGTACTGCGGCAGCGGAGTAACCGTTGCAGAGCTTTTAAATTTTTGTACGGCAAACGGATTGGGCGGAGCAGAATTTACGGCCGGTATTCCCGCAACGCTTGGCGGCCTTGTTTACATGAACGGCGGTGCAGGCGGAGGCTGGATTGGCGATATAGTAAATTCGGTGCGTATATTTGACGGGAAATTAAGAGTTTTATCGCAGGAAGAGTGCAATTTTAGTTATAAGCATAGTACTATGCGTGACATAAATAGCATAATTCTTGGTGTAAATCTGCAATTAACGCATTTAAATGCGGCAACTATACAAAAAAATATAAAAGACAGACTTCTTGCCCGCAGCGCTGTTCCGAGCGGAAAAAGCTGCGGCTGCGTGTTCAAAAACTACTTCGGCGTGAGCGCCGGCAGCATTATAGAGAGCGCAGGTCTCAAAGGCAAGAGGATTGGCAACGCGGTAGTCAGCGAAAAACACTGCAACTTTATTCTGAACTGCGGCGGAAAAAAATCTTCAGACATATATGCGCTCATAAATTTTGTCAAGGATGAAGTATATAAAAAGTTTGGCGTTACGCTTGAAGAGGAGGTCTGTTATATCGGAGATTTCAAATGATACTTACGGGAGATTACCATACTCATACACCATATTCGCACGGCAAAAATACCGTGCTTGAAAATGCCGAGGCAGCAAAGGCCCGCTCGATAAAGCAGATAGCAATAACCGATCACGGCTTCAATCATATAATTTTCGGGCTGCGCAGGAGAAAACTTTCTGCCCTGCGCGCCGAATGTACTGCCGCGGAAGAGGCTACGGGCGTAAAAGTGCTTATGGGAATGGAGAGCAACCTCACCTCGCTTGTCGGCCATACGGATATGAAGGAGAGCGATTACAAATTTTTTGATATTTTCCTTGCGGGCATACACGAGGTGCTTTTATATAAGGGACTTAAGGATTTTTACTATCTTTCCTTTAAAAATTACGCGGCGCACAAATTCGGCAAGCGCCCTTCGGACAAGCTTGTTCAGCTCACAACACGCGCCTATATCGAGGCTGTAAAGAATAATCCCATAGACATTCTCACGCACATCAATTTTCTTGTATTCTGCAACCTTACAGAGGTTGCTAAGTGTTGTGCGGATTATGGCACATATATAGAAATCAACACCAAAAAGTACCATATCACGCCCGAAGAACTCAATAAAATGGCTGAAACGGGCGTGCGCTTTGTAATTGATTCCGACGCACATTCTGCCGACAGGGTGGGTGACACGAAAATTGCCGAAGAATTGCTTTCCCGGGCATCTGTTCCGCTTGACAGAATAGACAACATAGACGGCAGACTTCCCAATTTCCGTTTTGCTGAGTATAAAAAGCAGCACGGGATAGAGACCGTTTTAAACTGAGAAACGGACTAAGTTTTTTCCAGGCAAAGTTTAAATATTTTTTTTCAGACAATAAGAAATCTCCTTGATTTTACCTGCGCCTTATGCACTAGACTTTATCTGAGCTTTGAGCACTAGACTTTACCTGCGCCTTATGCACTGGACTTTACCTGCGTGTTGTGCATTAAAAAATCAGATTTTATACTTTTGTTGCAACTGCCGCATTTTGCGCTTGCAAATATTTGTTCGGCGCGGTATAATATAAAGTATGCGGAGTATGCGCGGAAATATATTTTGAAATGATTTCAAGACGGCCGATTATGTTGAATTTTACCGAGGAAATAAAAAACGAGATAATAAAGAATTTCAGTGGTGGCAGACAGAATGTTCTTGCCGCCCTTTCGGCATTTATACGCACGAGCGGCAGTCTTATCCGTTCGGGCGGGGATTACGGTTTTGAGCTCTCCACCGAGAGCGAGCATACCGCACACTTTTTTGCCGAGCTTATAGAGAGCGCTTTCGGTATAGAGATAAGCGAATTTTCTTCCCGTTCGGATATATCGAGCGGCAGAGACAAGCTCATTTTCTCATGCGTGGGTGAGAGCAGTACGCGCCTCCTGCTTGAGATGGGCATTCTTGGCGAGGACGAGGAGGGGCTGTTTGTAAGCTTTTCTTCGTCGGCTTCTTCAAACGACCGCGCTTCAGCGGAAGCCTATATAAAAGGCGCTTTTTTAGGCGGCGGCAGCTGCACTCTGCCCGATTCTAAGAGTGTAAGCAGTACCGGCTATCACCTCGAAGTGGTATTCCATAACAAGATTACGGCAGGTGATTTTGCCGACCTCTTGTGCAATTTTGATATATTCCCCAAGCTCGTCATGCGCAAGGAAAGCGCCGTAGTCTATCTCAAGAGTATAGAGGCAATCTCGGCATTTCTGGGTGTTGCAGACGCAAAGAATGCGCTATCTAAACTGGACGAAGTTGCAAGGGAGCGCGACGCCGCCAATAACGAAAACAGAGTGAATAACTGTTCGGTCTCCAATATAGACAGGACGGTTTCCGCATCAGTAAAGCAGGTTCAGGCGATTGAAATAATCCGCTCTACAATCGGCTTGCAGAGCCTTGACGAAAATCTGTTTTCGGTGGCGGAGGGCAGGCTTGCCGACAAAAATGCATCTATGCAGGAGCTGGCCGACAGACTTAAAATTTCAAAAAGCTGCTTAAATCACCGTTTCCGCAAGATAATGGATATGGCCAGGCAGCTCGGCGACGGCTAAGCTCTCTTTTCTGTCTTAGGATGTTTTTTCTTATCTGCCTTTGACTGGCAGTGTGGCTTTACAAGCGGCTCCATTGTCGCAGTGTCATTAAACTGCTCAATGGGCCTTCAGGCGACTCTTAATAGTTTATAGTTTAAGGCGGTCTGCCGCAACAAGTGCGGCATTGCCGTGGATCAAAAAGCTAACAGGCAGCGTTGTCCGCACCCACGAAATATCCGCACCCACATAAATAGTTTACAAGCGGCTGTGCCGCGTTTCACAGAGGAATTTAAATGACTGATTTCGTTCATCTGCACCTTCACACCGAGTATTCTCTGCTCGACGGTGCATGCAAAATCGACAATCTTATAGAGTACTGCAAGGAAAACGGCATAGATACCGTGGCCATGACCGACCACGGCAATATGTACGGCACGCTTCACTTTGCCGAAAAGGCGGCCGTTGCAGGCATAAAATATATCGTAGGGTGCGAGTTTTATGTCACCAAGGATATGCACGAAAAGTCGGCAAACATATCCGAGCACCTCATTCTGCTTGCAAAAAACAAGGTGGGATATAAAAATCTTGTCCAGCTCGATTCAATGGCGTTTGTGGACGGATTTTACTATAAGCCCAAAATTGACTATAAAGTTTTAAAGGAACATTCAGAGGGTGTAATCTGCCTCTCCGCGTGCGTTGCTGGCGGAATTCCCAGACGGCTTTTAAGCGACGACTACGAGGGAGCAAAGCAACTTGCGCTCTACCTTAAGGGCATTTTCGGCGAAGATTTCTACATAGAGATACAGAACCACGGCCTTGACGAGGAAAAGAAAGTGCTGCCCCTTCTGGTGCGCCTTGCTGACGAGATTGGCGTGGAGATTGTTGCCACCAACGACGTGCATTACCTCAATAAAGAGGACGCCGAGATGCAGGACGTGCTGATGTGCATACAGATGAAAAAGACGCTCGACGACCCCAAGCGAATGAAGTTTGAAACGCAGGAGTTCTACTTCAAGAGCGGCGACGAGATGGCCGAGCTCTTCCCCCATCTGCCCCGCGCCATATCCAATACGCGCGTCATAGCCGATAAGGTGAACGAACCTGCTTTCAACCTCGATAAAAAGGGCTATCCTGTAAGGGATACCTCGCTCATTCCCGGCTATACGCCGCCCGACGGCAGCACGCCAGAACAGTATCTGCGCAAGCTGACGGACGAGGGACTTGTCCGCCGCTACGGCACTGTAACCAAGCGCGAGAGGGAGCGCGCCGACTATGAGCTGGGCGTAATATGCAGCATGGGCTATGCCGAATACTACCTTATTGTGTGGGACTTTATAAACTGGTCGCGCAAGCAGGGCATACCCGTAGGCCCTGGCAGAGGTTCGGGCGTAAGCTCTATTGTCGCCTATTCCATAGGCATAACAGACGTTGAGCCGCTGCAATACGACCTGCTTTTCGAGCGTTTCTTAAATCCCGACCGTGTATCCATGCCGGACTTCGATATCGACTTCTGCACGGACAGACGCGAGGAAACAATCGAGTACGTGCGCGAAAAGTACCACCCCGAGAATGTCTGCCAGATTGTCACGTTCGGTACAATGGCGGCAAAAAACTCAATCAAAGACGTCGGCAGGGTTATGAACGTGCCTTACTCCGAAACGGACAGGCTTACCAAGATAATGGACGGCAAGACCTCGATAAGCGACCTGCTCGGCCTCAATATAGAGAAGACAAAGAAGAAGATGTTCGCCGAACAGGACGAGGACAAGCGCGCCTCCATTGCAGATAAGCTCAACGAGCTGCAGCTTGCCCGCAACTCTGAGTTCTGCGATATGTATGAAAACGACGCAACCCTGCACGCCGTAATCGATATGGCGCGCAAGATAGAGGGTATGCCCCGCCAGACGGGTATGCACGCCGCGGGCGTCGTAATATGCCGCAAAAAGATAGCCGACAACGTTCCTCTTTCGCGCAACGGCGACGACATAACCACCCAGTTTGTAGCGAAGGAGATAGAGGCGCTCGGAATGCTCAAAATGGACTTCCTTGCGCTCGTTACGCTGACCGATATAAAAAAGTGCCTCGACTATATCAAAGAGGACTACGGCAGGGACATAAATTTCACCGAAATAGGATATACCGACGCGGGCGCGTACGAGCTTATCTCCGAAGGCGACACCGACGGCGTGTTCCAGCTCGAAGCGGGCGGCATGAAAAAGTTTATGCGCCAGCTCAAGCCCGATACCCTTGAAGACCTGATAGCCGGCGTTTCGCTCTATCGCCCCGGCCCCATGAAGTTCATAGACTCATTCTGCGACAGAAAGCACGGCCTGGAAGCGATAACCTATGACTGCCCGCAGGAAGAGAAGATTTTAAAGGTCACCTACGGCATACCCGTCTACCAGGAACAGGTAATGCAGATATTCCAGTACCTTGCGGGCTTTTCGCTCGGCGAGGCCGACCTCGTGCGCCGTGCAATGGGTAAAAAGGACAAAAAGACGCTGCTTGCCCAGAAAGATAAGTTTATAAACGGCGGCACAAGCGACGTAAACGGCTCGCACATAGAGGGCTGCATAAAGAATGGCATCTCTGCCGAAGTTGCTTCAAAGATATTTGCCGATATGGAGGGCTTTGCCTCGTACGCGTTCAATAAATCGCACGCTGCGGCCTATGCCACGCTTGCCTATCAGACGGCATGGCTCAAAAAGTACTATATCAAGGAATTTATCTGCGCGCTTTTAAACAACAGGCTGAATAAGATAGACGAGATAACAAAGTACGTTCTGTACCTCAAGGATAAGGGCCTCAAAGTTTTCCCGCCCGATATCAACCGCTCCAAGACCGTTTTCTCGGTTGAGAACGACGGCATACGCTTCGGTCTCTCCGCAATGAGGGGTACTGGTCAGGCGGCGGTAGACCTCGTAATCGCCGAGCGCAATGCGCACGGTCTGTTTGCCGACTTCCCCGATTTCATTTCGCGCTGCGCCGCTATGGTCAACAAGCGAATGATAGAAGGACTTATCTACGCGGGCGCTTTCGATTCCATGGGCGTGTACCGTTCGCAGCTCATTCTGGTGTACGATTCGCTCTACCAGCGCGCTTCAAGCATTGCAAAGCAGAAGAGCAGCGCACAGATAAGTCTGTTCGGAGACATAATAGAGGAAGAAAAGATTACCGTAAATTACCCGAACGTCCCCGAATACGAGCTCAATGAAAAACTGGCAAAAGAAAAAGAGGTGCTCGGCGTATATGTAAGCGGACACCCCTTTGAAAAGTATATGAACAGTTTTGGCGACTGCAATTTCAACTGCAGTCTGATGGACGACTATACCGAGGACGACGAGGGCGAAAGAACTTACAATTCCGTCAAAAACGGTATGCAGGTTACGATGGGCGGCATTATAACCGCGTTCAAAAAGACTGTGACCAAGCGCACTGGCGCGCACATGGCGTTCATTACGCTAGAAGACGTCTACGGCAGCATTGAGTGCCTCGCTTTCCCCGCGATTTACGAAAAGTACCGCGGACTTATCGCCAACGACAAAATCGTAAGAATATCGGGAAAGCTCGACCTCGACAATGGCAAAGAGCCCACGATAATTCTTGATAAAATCACCGCCTTCAACGAAAATGTAAAGACGGCGGAGGAGAGCAAACCCAGCCAGCCTGCAAAAAAACGCGATATTCTCTGGCTGAACGCAACCCGCCTTTCCGACGAGGATTTTGACGAACTTGTCGCAATGCTCGGCAACTACGAGGGGGATACCGACTGCGCAATCAAGAGGGGCGATAAAAAGTTCCGCGTCGGCGGCGGCGTAAACTACTGCCGAGGCCTGCTTGCGGAGCTGAGTATGTACCTCGACGACGCCGAAGTGCGTCTTGTGTGAGCTCGCTATTCAATGCTCCTTGTGTAAGAGAGCCTTTAGGTCATGCTTGTGTGGTTTGCCTTAAGCGCATACTTATTGAGCGAGCTTTTGCAAGGCGCGTTTAAAGCTTTGTCTGCGGCCTTTAAAATAATTTTCTGTAATTTTTAAAACTGCCTAAAGGCAGGTATCCGCGCAAAAAAGCGCAATAAACAGCAGCACGCGCTCTGTTCTGCGCGCTTTTTGCGCACAATAACTTGTTTATTACATAAATTATAGTTTAACT
>ERZ1090879.774-NODE-774-length-18991-cov-23.063107_pt1 | contig 18991 bp, 23 predicted proteins | sample MGYA00478472_ERZ1090879 | MGnify/ENA primary metagenome ERZ1090879 (study PRJEB33644, sample SAMEA5815723) | chicken gut metagenome | biome: Chicken; feature: Gastrointestinal Tract; material: Caecum | place: Ireland | collected 2019-01-01 | study: A study of the... | reverse complement strand
TCTCAACCTTTGAGCAGGCGTTTTGGGACATGAAAGCCATAGCCGACGCGGAGGCGAAGGGCGTTTACAGGGCTATGCCCAAGTGCCGCAGCGAGGGCAAGTGCGGGCTGGGCACGTCGCGGTTTGCGTCCATACATCCGAACGGGAACCTGTATGCCTGTCAGGAGATGACGAGCAACGAGGGCGAGGACAGCGCCTTTTACATAGGCTCGATATATGGCGGCGTGGACAATAACAGGCGGCGCGCACTTGCAGAAGCTTTTGACAGTGTGCCCGCGTGGGGCGAATATTGCGGCGAGTGTGAATATGATAGGATATGCGACGGCGGGTGCGTTGCAAACAATTATATGGTCACCGGTAAGCTGGGCGGGATGCCTGAAATGTACTGCTGGTGGCGGCGCACAGTTTTGCACGAGGCTATGAGGGTAAAGGAGGTTGAGCAATGCCGAGCGGAAGCGTAAGCGGATTTAAGAGCTGGCACAACGGCTCGCCTATAAACAGTTCTTCGTGGGCGAACCCAAACACCATAGCCTGTGGTTCTTCGGGTTACGTCGGCGCGGTGAGGTTCAGCATAAGCCAGTCGGCGAGCAGCATCACCATCAGTTCGAGGGTCTACCGGCGGCTGTCCACTGGCACGATGCGCGCCGAGATACGCACCAGTGAGCTGAGCAACCCGCGCCCCTCGGCTGTTGGGTCTGACACCACGTTCAGCGCGCCGGCGGCAAACAGCACAGCGAGCTTCACGTTCAACGGCTCCTACACTGCCGGAACATACTATGTCTACATCACCAGTGACAGCGCGTACATAGACCTCTATGCCTCCGGTAACATGTCCGTCAGCTATGTGGCGGGCGGCGGCTGCACATCTATGTGCGAGATGATCTGTCAGGAGTGCGAGGGCTCCTGCGAAAGCGGCTGTCAGATTGTCTGCCAGAACTGCGAGGGCTCCGCCTGCGAGTATTCCTGCGAGAACCATTGTGAAAGCTATTGCCAGACCTCTTGTGAGCGCTCCTGCCAGAACTGCGAGGGCGCTTGCGAATCGACGTGCCAGGTCACTTGCCAGAACTGCCAGGGCGCTTCTTGCCAGACGTGCCAGACAACGTGTGAAACCGCATGTCAGGACACATGTGAAAGCGCCTGTCAGACGGCGTGTCAGCTGGGATGTCAGGGCACATGCGAGCTGGCGGCGCAGTCGGACAACCACTATGAGTGGAGCTTTTGCGCGGTGACGGCTTCCTCCAACAGCAGCGACACGGTGGTACGCGGGCTGTGGTCTGGCTTCGTGGCCGGGCAAGAAGTGCTGTGCGCGGCGTGCAATGGCTATCTGTGGCAGCTCTCTCTTGCCGACGATGGCACGTGGAGCAAGACGGCTTGCGGCACGATAGACACCGACGAGGACGTTTTCATGTTCGGCTTCTCCGGCAGTCTGTACCTTCTCAACGGCTCGCAGTACCGGGTGTGGAACGGTACGGCTCTCACGGATGTGGGCGGCTACAGGCCGATGGTTGCTGTGAGCGTCCCGCCTGAGGGCGGCGGCACTACGCTTGAACAGATAAACAAGATGACCGGGGCGCGGCGTGTGCGCGTCTCCCCGGACGGCACGGCCACGGTGTTCCATCTGCCGGAGCAAAACCTTGCAAGCGTGGACTATGTGCAGTATGTGGCTTCCGGCACGGATATAACCAGCTACGACGTGAGCCTCCCGGATGGAACGGTGACCATTGCACCCGCTCCCGCCGAGGGTACGAACAGCATAGAAATAGGCTATTCGGTGACCGAGGATACGGCGGCGGAGATACGCGCCATGCGGTATGCGGAGCTGTATAACGGCTCGCAGGACACGAGAGTTTTCGTCTACGGCGACGGGACGAACAGGTGCTTCTACTCAGGCATAGACTACGACGGCCTGCCGAGGGCGGACTACTTCCCGGACTTGAACGTGGCGCACGTGGGCGACGAGAACACGGCGATTACGGCTATGATTCGCCACTATGACCGGCTGCTGTGCTTCAAGCTGGACAGCGCGTGGGCTATAGGCTATTCGCAGGTGACGCTGGCCGACGGCACAATCACGGCCGGCTTCTATGTAGCGCCTATCAACAGGAGCGTGGGCAACTGCGCCCCCGGTCAGGCGGTGCTTGTGGAGAACAGGCCGAGGACGCTTGACGGGCGCTCGGTTGTCGAGTGGAAGTCCACCAGTTCCAGCGGCAACATAAACGGCGACGAGAGGAACGCCGAGCGCGTTTCTCAGCGCGTGGACGAGACCATCAGGACGTTTGACCTTGAGACGGCCAAGACCTTCTATGACAAGTACGCGCACGAATACTACGTAATCGGTGCGGACGGCACGGCGCTAGTGCACGGCATAGACGCGGATGCCTGGTATGTCTACACCAACTTTGCCGCCAAGTGCCTCATAAACTACATGGACGAGCTGTATTTCGGGACGGCGGACGGGTATTTGCGGCACTTCTCGACGCAGTATTTCTCGGACGAGGGCGAGGCGATTGACGCCTACTGGGAATCCGGCTCCATGCCCTTTGCGGCGGACTTCCAGCGGAAATACTCGGCGATGCTCTGGGTGGGCATCAGGCCGGACGACAACGGGTATCTGGAGGTCAGCGCCAAGACGGACAGGAAGACGGACTTCGCCGTGTACAGCTTTGCGACCGCGGACGCGGCCCAGGTGCCGGAGATGAACAGAATCAAGCTCAAGGCGAAGAAGTTTACGTACTATAACCTCATACTGGCGAACAACACCTCGGACAGGACGGCGACGGTGGTCAGCGTGGACATCCGGGTTCGCGGTACGGGGTACGTGAGATAAGGAGGCGCGCATTGGCAGTCATACGGATAAAGCAGGGCGACCAATACAGTATACCGATTGCGCTAAAGCTCAACGGCGAGGACATAGACATAAACGACATAGCGGAAGTGGAGTTCACTTTCGAGAACGGCCTCAGAAAGGTGTTCCCGCAGGAAGTGCAGTACAACAGTGCGGACAACTGCTTCTATCTTCCGCTTACTCAAGCTGAAACATTTGAGTTTCCGGCCAATGGTTCCGTGACGCTGGACACCCGCGTCAAATTCGTTGGCGGGAACGTAATAGGCGCTCAGCGCATGGATTCGGCTGCTGTGGCCGATGCAACTTCTGAGGTGGTGCTTTAATGCCTGATACTATAACTGTAGATCTTGGTGGCGCGAAGCTTGTGCAGGGGCCTCAGGGGCCGGTAGGGCCGGTGTTTACTCCGTCCATATCCGAAGACGGCGTAGTAAGCTGGACTAACAACGGTGGCCTCGAAAACCCCGACCCCGTAAGCGTTAAGGGCGACACCGGGCCGCAAGGGCCGAAAGGTGATAAGGGTGACAAAGGAGACACCGGCGCTACGGGGCCCCAGGGCGAAACGGGCCCCCAGGGCCCGACAGGCGCAGACAGCACCGTGCCCGGGCCAACAGGCCCGACGGGTGCCACAGGCCCGGCCGGCCCGCAGGGAGCGCCGTCTACGGTCCCCGGGCCGACTGGCCCAACCGGCCCCACAGGCCCGCAGGGACCACAGGGGCAGGCGAGCAACGTTCCGGGCCCGACTGGCCCGCAGGGAACTCAGGGCCCCACCGGCCCGCAGGGTGAGCGCGGACAGCAGGGCATACAGGGCGCAACCGGCCCCACAGGCCCGCAGGGAAACGCCGGCAATGCCGGCCCAACGGGTCCGACCGGACCCACCGGGCCGCAGGGGCCAACGGGCGCGGACAGCACTGTGCCGGGCCCGCAGGGCGATACCGGCGATACCGGCCCAACCGGTCCCACCGGCCCACAGGGCGCAACCGGAGCAACAGGCCCGACGGGGCCGCAGGGGGCACAGGGCCCGACCGGCCCGACCGGCGCGAAAGGCGACACAGGTACCGGCCTTACGGTGCTGGGACAGTACGACAGCTTGCAGGCGCTGCAGGAGGCTGTGCCGTCTCCCGATATCGGCGACAACTATTACGTAGGAGCGGCAGCGCCATATGACGTGTACACATGGACCAACGTGGGCGGCAGCCCGCAATGGGTCAACGGTGGCCCGCTGCAGGGCGCAGCAGGAGCGACCGGCCCCACAGGCCCGACCGGTCCCGCCGGCGCAGACAGCACGGTTGCCGGCCCGACTGGCGCCACGGGCGCCACAGGTCCTACCGGCCCAACTGGTCCGACAGGTGCAAATGGCACTGACGGTGCTACCGGGCCCACGGGCCCGACCGGCCCGCAGGGCCAGAGCATTACCGGCCCAACGGGCCCGGCGGGCGCTGACGGTGAGCCGGGTGCAACCGGTGCGACCGGCCCCACGGGCCCAACCGGCCCGGCAGGTGCGGATGGTGCGGACGGGGCTGCCGGTCCTACTGGCCCGACTGGGCCGGCGGGGGCTGACGGTGCGGCAGGTGCTACCGGGCCTACTGGGCCCACTGGCCCGGCCGGAGCCGACGGTGCGGACGGTGCGCCGGGCGCAACCGGCGAGACAGGCGCCACGGGCGCAACGGGCCCGACAGGTCCCACCGGCCCAACCGGACCGCAGGGGGAGCCCTCCACCGTCGCGGGGCCCACGGGACCGACGGGACCGCAGGGAGCCACGGGCGCGGCGGCGACCATCAACGGCGTCAACGCCATGACGGTGACCGGCGCGGACGGCGTCGGCGCGAGCATGAGCGGCTCCACGCTGACGATCACCAACACGCGCGAGCTGGTATTCACCAACACAAGCGTACAAAATAGCGCGTGGACAACGCACTCGGACAGCGAACAGAACGCAGCGGGCTATGTCCGCCGCGCGGCTGTGGCGCTCTCGGGCGTGACGGCAAACCACTCGCCGGACGTGCGCTTCTCAACGGCGGACGCCGTGAGCGGCCTGTATTCCCCCGTGGCGGACAGTTACGCCGGCGGCGTGTACATATACGCGACGGAGGCGCCCGGCGCAGCCATTACCATACCGTCCATCATCTGTACGCTTATGACCTGAGGTGCCCTATGAACATCTGGATATACGCGATATCAAAAAACGAGCGGCAGTTCTGCGATCGCTTCATGGCCTCGTGCGCCGGGGCCGACGGCGTGCTCGTCCTGGACACGGGCAGCGATGACGGCACAGCCGAACGGCTGCGCTCTCTGGGCGCGGTGGTGAGCACGGCCGTAATCACGCCCTGGCGATTCGACACGGCCCGCAATGTGGCCCTGGAGCTGGTGCCGGAGGACGCGGACATCTGCCTCGCGCTCGACCTCGACGAGGTGCTCGCGCCCGGCTGGCGCGAGGCCATAGAGGCCGCCTGGAGCGAGGGTGTGACGCGCGGGCGGTACCTCTATGTCTGGAGCCACGATCTGAGCGGCGGCGACGGGGTGACGTTCTTTGCGGACAAGCTCCACTCCCGCCGCGGCTACCACTGGCGCTACCCCGTGCACGAAGTGCTCTCGGCGGAGACGCCGGAGACGCAGGCCGTTATACCCGGTCTGCGCGTGGACCACTGGCCGGACAACACCAAGAGCCGCAGCTCATACCTGCCGCTGCTGGAGCTGGCCGTGCGCGAGGATCCGGCGAACGACCGCAACACGCACTACCTGGGCCGGGAATACATGTTCCACCGGCGCTATGGTGAGGCGATAGAAACGCTGCTGCGCCACCTGTCCCTGCCCACGGCGACGTGGAAGGCCGAGCGGGCGGCGAGTATGCGCTACATCGCCCACTGCTGTGACGCCCTGGGCGATTGGCGCAGCGCGGCGCACTGGCTGGAGCGGGCGGCCGACGAGGCGCCCACGCAGCGCGAAGGGCCGTTCGACCTGGCCATGCTCTACTACCGGCGCGGGGACTGGGCGCTGTGCCGCTACTGGGCCATGCGCACGCTGGCGGTGGCGGAGCGGGACTACAACTACATGACGGACCCCGCAGCCTGGGGCCCGGAGCCGTATGACCTGAGCGCGATCGCCAACTGGCATCTTGGCCACTGCGATGAGGCGCTCGACGCGGCCCGGGCCGCGCTGGAGCTCGCGCCCGGCGACGAGCGGCTGCGGCGGAACGTGGAGATCATCCAGGGAGGTGCAGTCAATGGACGGACGGAGTAACGCCGTGAGCGGCGGGGGGGCAAAATTTACACTAACGGTCTCTGCCACCTCCGGCGCTCAGGTTACTGCGAGCAAGGGCGACAAAGTTGTGAGTGGGACATCCACTAACGGCGAGGCTGTGCTTGTTCTGCCTGAAGCAGGAGAGTGGACGGTTTCCGGTACGTTGAACGGACAGGCTTCCGGGTCTGTGGCCGTGGAGGTTGTAGGGGATTATACGGCGGCGCTTACGTTCGTTGGCTCGCTTAATGACACCAGCTGGGAAGAAATCTCCGAGATATCCACCGCAGGTACTGCGCAAAACTATTGGAGTGTCGGTGACCGGAAACAGGTCACGCTCAACGGCACCGTTGGCGCGCTCTCACTCTCGAACTTCTCGACCTACGCCTTTATCATCGGCTTCAACCACAATTCGAGCCGCGAGGGCACGGGGCGCATCCACTTCCAGCTCGCGAAGACCTCGCTCTCGGGCGGCGCGGATATTTGCTTCGTTGACAGCAACTACAACTCGAGCGGCAGCTCGACGGGCTTCCGCATGAACACCAGTAACACTAACTCGGGCGGCTGGGAAGACTCGTATATGCGCAACAGCATTTGCGGCACGAGCAAAACCTCCACGAGCGGCCGCTTCATGGGCGCCATACCCGCGGCGCTCCGAAACGCGCTCAAGAGCGTTACGAAGTACACGGACAACACCGGCAACGCCTCGACATCGTCGAGCGCCGTGACCGCCACGACAGATTATATCTTCCTACTCTCAGAATATGAAGTCTTCGGCAGTTGCATATATGCCAACAGCAACGAGGCAAGCCGCCAGCAACAGTACGCCTATTACTCCGCCGGCAACAGCAAGGTAAAGTACCGGCACACGAGCACGAGCAGCACCGCTCTTTGGTGGCTCCGCTCGGCGTATTGCAACGACTCCTATGGCTTCGCGGCTGTGTACACCCGCGGCAACGTCAGCGGCTTCGCCGCCAAATATTCCCTCGGCGTCGCCCCGGGCTTTTGCGTATGACCTACACAGTGCACAAACGCTTCAAAGGGAAAGGCATAGGCGGGGATTTCAATCTCCCGTATGGAACCAAATGCCGTATGGAGGGCGGGCTAATTTATGCCCCGGATGGTAGATGCGTATGCGTTGCAACCTCAGAGAACGGCTGGGAGCACTTTCACGAGGATAGCATAATCGGCAACGAGCGCCACAGGATGCTGCAATGGCTGTACAAGTATTATTCCAGCGGCGAGCACGGCGAGGATTTTGAAGAGAGCAAGTGGCCGGGCGTGACAAACTTCTATTGGAAGAACCTACTCCGCACCATGCCAACAGACAAGCTAACGGAGTATTACAACGAAAGGAGGGCAAAGGGTGTATAAGGTTATTTCCGATGGCGAACTCAAGGGCTATGCCGATGCGCCAGTCTACATACTTTTGCACAGCAACGGGTGCTATGTGCCATGTGATGAGAAAGACGCGGAAGGTATATGTGTTAAGCTCCCCACAACGGTTGAGACTGAGGACGGGGAGACGATACAGACCCTGACCGACACCGTATTCGCGCTGAAAGATGGGGCGCTGCACGGCACGGAGCCGGTTGCGACGCTCGAATGGATAGACGGCGCAATGCTGTTGAATATGATGGGAAGCTGAGCACTGGAAAGGAGGGCATCATGCTCTATCACAACAAGCTCCTATACGCGGAGCTGTATGACGACAGTACATACCCCTACACCGGCGTGCGCGCGGTGCGGGAGCAAGGAGGTTAAATGAGCACTACATATAAAGGTATAGATGTCTCCAAGTGGCAGGCAGAGATTGACTGGGGGAGGGCCAAGGCTGACGGCGTGGAGTTTGCCATGCTGCGGGCCGGTTATGGGCAGGGCAACATCGACGAGCAGTTTTACCGCAACGCCGACGAGTGTACGCGGCTTGGGATACCCTTTGGTGTATACTGGTTCTCCTATGCCTACACCGAGGCCATGGCGAGGAGAGAGGCTGAACACTGCCTGGAAGTCATTAAGCCGTATAAGCTCTCATACCCCGTGGCCTTTGACTACGAGTACGATAGCTATGACCACGGCGTAGAAAACGGCGTTGTGCCAACCAAAACGCTTATAAGCGCAATGGCCCGGGCGTTCCTGAACAAGGTTGAGGAAGCGGGCTATTACGGTATGCTGTATACCAACCCCAACTACCTCGCCCAGTATTTTGACGACGACCTGCCCAAGCGCTACGACATATGGCTCGCTAAGTGGCCGTATACCATTCCCGGCCCGGACACGCCGAAGCCCGCACAGTGCGGCGGCATGTGGCAGTACACGTCCAGCGGCACGGTTGCTGGCATAAACGGGCGTGTGGACATGAACTACGCCTACTACGACTACCCGGCGTTGACAGGCTTTAGGCCGAGCGTTGACGAGCCGGAGGATGAACCGGAGGTGGGCAAGCCAATGGACTACGAGACCGAGAAGAAAATGGCGCGCAAGTTCGTAATGGATATGGGCATATCCGACGGCGAGCGCGGCGGCGACGAGATAACCCGCGAGGAAATGTGGGTTATGATTTACCGCATGTTTGCGGTAGTGGGAGGTTAACGAAAAATGATTAACTGGAAAGTACGTCTCAAGAACCCGACGTTTTGGACTGGCCTTATAGGTGTTCTGGCGACGCTGGCTATCAGCGTGGCGCAGCTGCTGGGTGTGGACATAGCCGAAGTCGTGAACGGCTGGCAGAGCGCGCTTGTGGCGCTGGTGACGGCTATATTCGGCATACTGGCGCTTGTCGGCGTTGTGGCTGACCCGACCACTTCCGGCGTGAGCGACAGTAATCAAGCTCTTACTTACACTAAGCCCAAGGAGGATTAACGTCTATGGGATGGGAGGCCGCTGGCGTCATTATAGCTCTGGTTGCTCTCATAGTTACGTTTGTGTCGGCCATTGTGAAGCTGAACAACACTATAACACGGCTAACCGTTGTGGTGGACAACCTGGCAAAAGACTACGACGGCTTCCTGAGAAAGAGCCATGAGAGCCATGAGAAGATGTACGACAAACTTGATGACCACGAGCAGCGCATAACTGTGCTTGAGACGAAGGAGGGAATAGAGCACCATGCCGACATACAGCACTAACGTGGACTACTCCGACCTCATAGCACAGGAGGCTGCAAAGGGTGCAGGAGCAAACCGCAATCTGCTGGCACAGTACGAGAGCCAACGAAACGCCAAGATAGATGCCGAGGGCTTGCCCTACGCCAAAACCTACGACTACACCACGCGCCCCGCCGGTTCGGGCTGGGGCGCGAGCGATGCAGTAGGCGGCACGGGCGGCAACGGTTCCGTCAGCATAAACGGCTCCGGTGGCGTGGGCGGTTCCGGCGGCAGTGTGCCAAGCGGCGGCTATTACACAGCCCGCGACCAAAGCGAGTACATAAACCAGCTCTATGACGCCGCTGTGAAAAGCGCACAGGCAGCGCTTGAGGGCGCGTACAATGAAGCCGTGCTCGGCTTTGACCACGCCGAAGCGCAGATACCGGAGCAATACCGGGCGGCGCGAAACCAGACAAGCGCGGACGCCGCCGTGCAGCGCGCCAACATGAACGAGCAGCTTGCCGCTTCCGGGCTGAACACCGGCACCTCCGGACAAGCCCGGCTTGCCATGGGCATTGCCGAGCAGAACGCCATGGCAGCGCTGAATAGGCAGCAGCAGGCGGCCATAGACGAGATAACGCTACAGCGCAATCAGGCTCGCGCACAGTACGAGAGCGCGGTTGCACAGGCCATTGCCGACAACGATATGCAGCGGGCGCAGGCACTTTACCAAGAGGCGCAGCGCGTGGACAACAGCTACCGCAGCTACCTTGAGGACGCCCTGCAACAGCAGCAGTACCAGATGAACCAGCTCAGCATGGAGGCCACGCGGCAGCAGATGCAGCTTGCGGCGGCGGCTGACCAGCGCGAGCAGCAGCTTCTTGAGGCCGAGCTTGCCGGGTATGGCAGTTCCGGCGGCTCTACGGGCGGCGGCTCCGGCGGTGGAAGCACCACGATTGAGCGGGTTGACCGGGTAGACAGTAGCAGCAACACTCAGACGCTTCCGTCTATGAGTAACAGCGAGGTTATTAACTACATCAACCGCATACCAGGCCTAACTTCTGAAAATCGTGCCGGTATGCTCCAAGACTTGTATAACAACGGCAGAATTACGCTCTCTCAAGCGCAACAGATAGCCGCGAGTTTGGGGTTTAGTGTATGAGCGCAAATGATTTTTTTGATTCTCTTATGAACCAAGCACGAGAAAAAGACCGTACTGTGCCACGCAGTACGGTCAATTCTCAAGCGTCGTATAACGCTGTGTCTGGAGCGGATGATTTCTTTTCGTCTTTGAAGCAGCAAGCAAAAACGATGGACGCGACCTCTTTTGGCGGCAGGCCGCTCAAAACCCTAAGCAGCATCGGCAATGCCAGCAAGTCTGATTCCTCCGCCGCTAAGACGCCGCTGTTGTCGGGGTATGAGGAACGAGACTTCGGCGACACGGTGCGCGACATAGGCACCGTTGTCGGCGGTGCTATTCTTCAAGGCGCTGACGCGGCGGCAACGGGCATAAGCTCCACTTTGGATTTCCTGATAGGACGCCCCCTCCAAGCGCTGGGTTGGGAGAACAATCCGGCATCTTGGTTAAACGATAAGCTGCAATCCGAGCGCGAGGCCAATGCCGAGTATTTCAACCAGCAGCTTGAGGGCAACGAGGCCGCACAGACCGCGCTTGACCTCGGCACTGCTGTCACCCGCGCGGCGTGGGAGCTTCCACTTATCATCATGACCGGCGGCGCGAGCAAGGCCGCTCAAGCCGGAACCAAGGGGCTACAGGCAACCGCCGCACTTGAATCTACGCTCCAAAGCAGCGGAATAGGCCAGACTGTGACCAATGCCGTAAATCTCTTGCAACGACAGCTCCGAAACCCGCAGACATGGCAGTCGTTTGCCAGCACCACAGGGCAAGCCTATGAAGATGCAAAGGCGCAGGGCGCGAGCGAAGCATCCGCCACGGCTTATGCCGTTATAAACGGCTTGCTCGGATCTCTGGTCGAAGTTGGAGGCGGCGGTATTCAGGAACTTCCCGATGTGCTCCGCCAGCCCAGCCTACTACGCAACTGGATTGACACCATGCTCGATGAGGGCAAAGAGGAAGTTGTGCAGGGCGTTATTGACCGCTTGACACAGAACGTCACCGGCGTTGCCAATAACCCCATCGTTGGAAGCGGAGACGACAACGCCGTGTTCAATCTCGGCACAGCTCTTGAGGAATTCGGTGGCGGCGCGCTTGTCGGCGGCATACTCGGCGGCGGGCAGATAGGCGTTGATGCCGCGCTCAACCGCATACGCGGCAACGCCTCTCAGAACGCCGCAGAAGCCCCTACAGCGGGCGCAGCACCGCAGACGGGTGTTGACACGTCTACAGGTGTAAACCCGGTGGAGGCGGGCATAGACGCTTCTGTGAGGCTGTTCAACGAGGGCGGCGGCGTGATAGACACGCAGACGCCGGGAGATAGCCGATATATGAAAGAAAGCGCCCCCGAAACCATCAAGACCGTTGTGCCGTCGCAAAGCGAGGCTCGCGGTGGTTCGGGAGCGCCTACTGAAAGCGCCCCGGACAACATCAAGACCGGGGTCACCGCACAAGACGGAGTTACCGGAGGTTCCGGAACGCTTTCTAATAATAGTATACCCGATTCCGGGCAGAATGTCAACGGGCAGGAGACGACTTCTGACGGGCGGGCCACTCCGTCGAGCGCTTTCGACACCGTATCGCCTCCTGCTGATGCCAGCATAACAGTTCCCGGCGAGAATGTCAATGCTCTTGCGGATTCCATGACCGACGAACAGCTCGCACTGGAGCAGCAGCGCATCCGCGACCAGTACGCGGCGCTGAATCAGCCCGCAGCACAAACTTCTCAAAACGGCGAAGTTTCTGCTACGGACAGCTTGGGCGCGGCTCCGAGGGGGTTTAGCGTCGGGCACGCGCCGGAGATTGTGGAGAATCAGGAGAACTCCTTGCGCGGTGCGCTTCCCGATGACCAGTATGACGGGCCGGGCAGTCACGAGCGACTGCGAAACCGCGACAGCGTGTATTATGCGCAGCAGCGTGTCAACCTCGACTATGAGGGAGAATTGGCCGACCTGCGGAATAAGCAAGACTGGGACGCCATTGACGTTGACACAGCGTATATCATATTGCGGCGTTTGTCCAATCAGTACCGGCAGAGCAAGAGCGAGACGGACAGAAGCGCCCTTCGCGAGTGGCAGCAGCTTATACGCACGCGGAACTCCGATGCAGGCCAGGCACTTCAAGCCCGCAAGAAGTGGGCAGATTCGCCAGAAGTCATTTACGCCGACGCCGTGGACTTCCTCGACGGCCCGGACGTGCGCAACATGACGCAGGAGCAAAAGCAAAGGGTGTTGGACGCGGTCGCGAACGCCACCGAGCGCATCCGTTCGCTTAGAGACGATGATACGGCGGGGCTTATTGACCTGATACGTTCGCTTAGTCAGGAGCGGAGAACAACCGGCCTGCTGAACAACGACACTTCGCGGCTCATGAACACAGCGCTTGACCACGTCGCCCAACAGAGTGGCGGCGCCGAGTTCTTGCGCAACGTTGCGCTGTCGCAAATAAGGAATCTCACTGAAGATTACCGCCGGGTAAGTCTCACGGAGCGAATGAGGACGTTGCGCGCGCTCAACCTGCTTTCAAAGCCTGCAACGACGCTGCGCAACCTCATTGGCAACACCGTGTTTGACCCACTTGAGAGCATATCCAACAACACCGGCGTTGTGTTCGACTGGCTCATAGGCCAACTCACGGGACAGCGCACAATGGCGCTTGACCAGAGCTGGTTTTCCGAGGCCAAGAGGCGCGGCAGCGTGGATGCTCTTATGCGCTCTATCGTTGAAATCGGACTGGACGCCGACGCCGAGGGCGTGGAGAACAGGTACGAGCAGGGCGGCGGGCGCACATTCCGCATGACAGGCAACTTCATTGAACGGCTGCTGTCCACATGGGAGAAGATAAACGGTTATATGCTGACGAGCACGGACGAGTTTGCCAAAGGCGGCGTCCGAGCGGAAGCGCAGAGGGGTCTTGAAGCCCTGCAAGAGCGCAATGCAAATGTCAGTGATGAATATATAGCCAGCCGCGCAGACGAGATTGCAAGACAGCGTACGTTCCAAAACGACAGTATGCTTGCAAATGCAACACTGGGTTTGCGCAGAGCCCTAAATTACATCCCGCCGGTGGGAGACATTGGCCTGGGTGACATTATGCTGCCATTTGCCCGTGTCCCGGCCAACGTCGCCACACAAGCTATAAACTACTCGCCCGCCGGAATTGTAAACGGCATCGGCCAGTTTGCACGTACGATATGGAACGCCCGCAGGGGGACGCTTACACCAGAACAACAGGCGCAAGCGGCAACAGCTCTCGGGCGCGGACTGACGGGTACGGCGGGCATAGCGGCCTTTGCCGCGCTGGCGCTCAAGGGTGTATTGAACGTTGCGGGGAGCGATGACAAAGACGAGGCGGCGCTGGGCACTGGCGAGGGTATGAGTGGGACGCAGCTCAACCTCTCTGCGCTCATGCGTCTGCTGAACGGCGAAAGCACTGAATGGCGCGACGGCGACCAGCTCATGAGCATAGGCTTCCTTGAGCCTATAAACGCTCTTATGGCTATGGGCTCCATGATTGCCGATTCGTACACCGAGGATGGTACGCTGAACACTCGGGACGTTCTCAACGCCTCGCTTGAAGGGACGATACAGAGCGTGCTTGATCTCCCGGCCATGAGCTCCATACAAGAGCTTATGAACGCATGGCAGTATGCGGGCGGGGAGGACATAGCGGAACGAGCCAGAAACGCGGCACTCTCGTATGCGGGCTCGCAGCTTCCGGGCTTCGTTGTGCCGAACCTTGTTGCGGGTATCGCCTCTGGCCTCGATAACACAGTGCGCGCGCCGTATCTTGGTGAGACAGCAGAGGATGACCTTGTAAATCAGTTCCTTGCAGACATTCCGGGGCTGCGTGAGAATGTCCCCGCGCGGCTCGACAGTTGGGGCAACGAGCGCACATATTCCGACAGCGATGTGCTCAACTTCCTCAACTCTACGATTTTGCCTGGTTCCGTTACGCAGTATCACACGAACAGCGTAAATCAGGAGATACGGCGTCTCGGCAACTTCCCGCAGAGAAGCGCGCCCGGGGATTTCAGCATAGGCGGCGAAAAGATAACGCTCACGCAGGAGCAGAAGGACGCTTATCAACAGGCTTACGGTGACGCCGCGCTCAGTGTACTGGAGCCGCTTATGGCAAGCTCGACTTATCAAAGCCTTTCCGACGAGGAAAAGAACAAGGTCATAGACAGCGTATACGAGTATGCAAATGCCGCTGCGAAGCAGACTATAGATAACCGCTACAAGCTTGAAGGCGCCGCTGCCAAAGCCAGCGAGTATGACAACCCCGGAGAATACTTCCTGTTCAACGAGGCGTGGAAAGTCATAGAGGACAGTAAGGGCGCGAACACGGCGGCGTTTGAGGCCGTGATGCAGGATTACGAGCGCATGAGCACGCAGAAGCAAAACGCGCTCATGGACGCGCTGGGCGAGAATATGCGCTTTGACGACGTGGTGGACGCCTACGAGGCGGGTTTGTCTCCTGAACAGTGGTATACGGCTTATGACGAGTACAAGGCACTCGACGCCGATAGCAACGCGTCTGCCGCTGCCAAAGCTACGGACTTTGCAAAGTGGCTTGACACCGAGAGCGGGTTCAACGAGCAGCAGCGGAGCTTGCTTGAGGAGCAGTTTGGCTTCTACACCCACCTCCGCGCCGACACTGAGCGCTACGACGATCTGATTGCAGCCGGGTTCACACCGGATAAGGCCAACGCCGTATATGACGCCGTGAGTGCCTTGCAACCGCAGACAGGCAAAACGCAAGTTAGCGATGTACAGCGCTACGCGGCCATAGCCGGGCTGAACAATCTGACCGACCAAGAAAAGGTTGCAGCTCTTACCGAGTACGAAGGCGCCGGTTCTGGTGAGAACCAAAAATTCAAAACAGCGGCAGGCTACGGCATCACGCCGGACGAGTTCGTTGACTTCCTCGAACTTAGGGACGCTGGCGATTACGACTACAATTACAGCGGTAAAGGTTCACACAACTACGACAAGAGCGAGGCCACCGACCTTGTAAACGCTTTCCTTGAGATGTACCCGGATACGTCTAATCAGAAGGCCGCTGTGTTGTGGTCGATGGTTAACAGCTCTACGAGCGGCAACCCGTACTATAACTTCAACGCGGATATGATTCAGTGGGACAAAGCACCATAATAAAGAACGGGCAGCCTTGAAGATACGCCGTGGCACTAAATGAAAAAAGGACGGGAGAAATCCCGTCCTTTTCTTTTCGATTAAACGAGCCTTTAATTGTTATCTCAGCCCATTTAAGAGGTCGTAGGCTTTGTGCGCCTCCTTGAGCATGGGGTCCTCTATGGCTTTCTGCTTTGTGTCGGCGTCAGCTTTGACTATGGTCTCAAGGTCGTGCTGCGCGTTCAGGTCATTTTCCCATATCTCGGCCGCACAAGCTGCATACCCTGCAATATCAACGAGGCTGTCGTCGATGGACACGCACTTCATCACACGCGCCACTTTGAGCAGAATCATCATCATGGCGACGTCCTCGCCAATCAGCGGGCGGTGCAGGTATACAGACCACAGCGCGGCAATTTCATCAAAGCTGTCCTCGCGTGCATCGGTTATGACCTTTTGCTCTACTCTGTTTATAAGTGCTGCTCTGTTCATTCGGTATCCTCCCTGTGTATGCTTCTCTCCGCGTCAAACCCCTCCGGGTAACGCTTGCGGAGCTTGTCTATGTTATGCTGCATGATGTTCTCAAGCGGGACGCCAATGCCGTCGGCGGTGATTGCTACATACCACAGGACGTCCCCCAGCTCGTCAATCAGCTTGTCTATATCCAGCGTATGGCCTTGAAACATATTTTTCTTTACTATGTCAATGCACTCCCCGGCTTCGCCATTTAAGCCCATGACGCCGTTGAGTATGTGGTCATACGGTTGGCTAGAGCTTGCCGTGCGAAGCGCAAGGCACTGATATTCATTGCCGGTCATGTGTTGCCCTCCTTGTCCATATTTGCATCCTCCACCCCCGCAATTTGCATTTTTGTGGGGGATTATTGTAAGTGTGTTTATAAAAATGGTTTAGGAAAATGAAGATTTCGCTAATTTGTTTTATAATTGCTGATTGATTGCTGAAAAATTGCTTAATTCAGCAATTAGTCAGCAATTCCCGGTGACCCCTGTGGCCCCAGTTCTCCGGGTGGGTCACCTTGCCCTGGCTCTAACCTCGGCAGCACCACGCACCGCCCCTCCCGGTCAGCCTCGGCAAGCTCGCGGAGGCGGTCGAGCGGAATCTTCGCCGTCAAACTGAACCGCTGCGACACCTCGTCGCGCATAGTCATACGCTGGTTGCATAGCACTGCCAGCCGGTCAAGGTCGTACTCGTCGGTGCCGTCGCAGAGAATGTCCTCAATCTGGCTCAGGCGATAATACAAGTCCCGCATCGGCGGCACCGGAATCTCTTTCAGCTCTCGCGCTTCCTCGCGTGTAACCTCTTGCCACTGCCCCGGCGGGATTGCGAGGCGTTTGTCTGTCAGGCGTTTCACTTTTCAAGCCCCTCCATTCTGGCTTTCAGCTCGAAAATTTCCTCCGGCTCCAGCCCCGTGTCCTCGTAGGCGGCGAGGCGGTCAACGGCTTCTTTAATGTCAAAAATAGACATCCCTTTAACGAGCGACGATTTCCCGTACACCCTTGTTGTCATCCTCTTCATTGTCAGTCCTCCTTCTGGCCGCGCTCTCGGCTAAAGCCCCGGCATTTCTCAGTTTTGCACCAGCCTCTTTCATCTACACAATCGGGGTGGCGGTTCAGGCAGTACGGAAAAAGATTAGGCACTCCTGAACACGCAAAATCAATAAAATTCTCCTTCTCAGATTCATATAACTGCTTCACCTGTTCCAGCTCGGCAGCTACTTTTGCCAGTTCGCCAGTCAGATTCACATTGTCATGCTCCGACTTCTGTAGCTCAGCCTGTAGCTTTTCGAGGCCGTCGGCGGCTTGAATTTCTCCCCGGTCAGCCGCCTCCCTGATATACGTTAGAGCTTGCGTCTCATTTGCCCCTGCGATTCTCGAAATCAGCTTGGCGGCGTCCTCAACTGTAATGTGTGTTATCATACTTCTTCTCCCTCCGGCGGGCGAAAGATATGTTGACCTTTTTCAAGATTCCGCATCTTTCGGCGCCTCCCTCCATAGAGCCGCAGATATCTTCGTTACCCTAACCGTCCCTATATCATCGATGCTGTCTTCAATTATTTTCCGCAAAATAGCACACAGCTCATTTTCAACCACGTTTTTTGCTTCTGGAAACGGCAAAAGGTAAGGGTCGTTTTCGCCAACAGAAATATCAATATCGACTTGGGCGGTGAACTTTCCTTTATACATCTTTCAGCGCCTCCATCCTCTCCATCACCATGTCCACTACTTTGCGAAATACGGACATTTCTCCCATCCTCCCGCTTCTTCTGCAAACTTGCAAGATTCGGCTATGCACCGTTTCTCTTGATAGTCAGGATGACCGCACTTTTTCGGCCAATCAGGATAGAATACACTGTTCAGCCCAAGAATATGAGAAATGTCAGGGTCGCAGAATTTAGGCTCAGTTAAGCGCTTAAAATAGTGCCTCACCTCTACCGGAATATCCTCAAACTTTGCAAATTCCTCAACCACTCCAGTATCAGTGTGTATCAGAGTGTATGCGGTTTTCTTTCCGTTGGTAAAATATCTGCAATCAATGCTCATTTGTCATTTCCTCCATATTGTTAATTTTCTCCACCACAATCTCCACGGCCTCGTCCGTCATGGGAGCGCCACAGTATCCGCAGAAGTTTGTTTTTTCTGTATTTCCCCACGCTTCAAAGTTTTCACAGCGCGTACAAACATAAATCGGTTCAACGTGTTTTTTGCTTTCTTCTTCATTAAGCCGCCACTCACCCCTCCACACCTTCTCCACCTGCTCCCGGCTGATAGGGCGGAGGGCGGCGGCAGCAAATTCAAGTGTCTCAATTATCTTAGAGTAATCAACCATTTTGCTTTGCTCTGATGCTGTATAAAACAATGCAATCAGCTTTTCAAGATTTACAATCGCTTCTTCCTGCGTCATGGCTGAGCCTCCTCATCCATGTATTTCTTCCGGTATTCGCACTCGTGACAGCGCAATGCTTTTTCTCGCTTTACCATATCCCAATGGAGTATATCGGCTTTGTAAACTTCAAAATCCTTCTTGTTCAGCAGGTAGTCCTTTGTGTTTTTTGCACAAGCAGAAATTCCAGCCCATATATGCAAAACACCGTTCAAAATCAGGACTACCGCGAAAAAGGCCCCTGCGATAATAACGACCAGTGACGCAAGCCCAAGAACATACAAAATCAACGTGTTCATTCCATCCCCTCCAGCATCTCCATCTCCTCCGCGCTCAGAATCGGTGCGCGGGTGTTCCACATTCTTTGTACCGTGCTTCTCTGCTGTGCATATCCTGGGTCAATACTAGCCATACAGCTCGTACACACAACCCTCCACCTATATCCGGCAGTATGCAAATATCTTTCATAGACCACATTTTCACTTCCACAAAACGGGCATCGGCAAAGCGCCAAATCTCCGCTTGCTTTAAAATATCCCGTCTCCGTCAGCCGTTTCGCCGCCTCGTGGTCGCCCAGGAGGGCGAGCTTGATGTCATTCCTTCTCATTCGCTGGCACCTCGCGGACGGGCGCGTACTCTACAATGGTCACCCCGT
>ERZ1090879.771-NODE-771-length-19006-cov-12.690623_pt1 | contig 19006 bp, 14 predicted proteins | sample MGYA00478472_ERZ1090879 | MGnify/ENA primary metagenome ERZ1090879 (study PRJEB33644, sample SAMEA5815723) | chicken gut metagenome | biome: Chicken; feature: Gastrointestinal Tract; material: Caecum | place: Ireland | collected 2019-01-01 | study: A study of the... | reverse complement strand
CCCCCCCCCCCCCCCCCCCCCCCCCCCCCCCCCCCCCCCCCCCCCCCCCCCACCTCTCCTCATAAAAAAAAGCGCACCTTTGCGGAGCGCCCCGAAAGATTTTTCCTTCGGAGGCAGCAAACGTGCGCTTTGACCGATCCCTTATTTATTGTAATGAACGATCTGCGAAAAATCCTGCGCCTTGAGGGACGCGCCGCCGATCAGGCCGCCGTCGATCTCGGGCATAGCCATCAGTTCCTTGCAGTTTTTCGCGTTCATGCTGCCACCGTACTGGATGCGGACTTTTTCCGCGCACTTGGGGCAGAAAACTTCTGCGCACTTTTTGCGGATGAAGCCGATGGTCTCGTTGGCCTGTTCCGCCGTGGCGGTTTTGCCCGTGCCGATCGCCCAGACGGGTTCGTACGCGATGACGATGGCGGAAACGTCTTCCAGACCTTTCAGCCCCTCTTCGATCTGCACGGAGAGGACCTGCTCGGTCTTGCCCGTCTCGCGCTCTTCCAGGCTTTCACCCACGCAGACGATGGGGATAAGCCCTGCCGCGAGAGCCGCGTGCATACGCTTGTTGACCGTTTCGTTCGTCTCGCCGAAATACTGACGGCGTTCGCTGTGGCCGATGATGACGTACTTTACGCCGTATTCTTTGAGCATTGCCGCGGAGATCTCGCCCGTGTAAGCGCCTTTTTCGGCGAAATGCACGTTCTGAGCGCCCAGCGCGATGTTGGAGCCTTTCAGCGCCTCGGACACTGCGGGGATATCCGTGAAGGGAACGCAGACGACCACGTCGCATTCCGCGTCCGCGACCAGGGGTTTGAGCTCGTTGACGAGAGCGACGCCCTGTGCCGCCGTATTGTTCATTTTCCAGTTACCTGCAATGATAGGTTTTCTCATAATAGACCTCTTTTACTTTTGAAAGGCAGAGCGGAGTTCCGCTCTGCCTGTATTTTTTAGTCTTTGTCGTTGAGGCAGGCAATGCCGGGGAGGACCTTGCCTTCCATCAGTTCGAGGGAAGCGCCGCCGCCCGTGGAGATATGCGTCATCTTGTCCGCAAATCCGAGCTGCTGCACAGCCGCCGCGCTGTCGCCGCCGCCGATGATGGTGGTAGCGCCCTTCGCGTCTGCCATGGCCTGCGCCACCGCGATGGTGCCTTTGGCGAGGATGGGGTTTTCAAACACGCCCATAGGTCCGTTCCAGACGACCGTCTTGGCGCCCTTGATGGCGTCCGCAAACAGTTTCTGGGTCGCTTCGCCGATGTCGAGAGCTTCCATGTCCGCGGGGATCTTGTCGATGTCCACCGTCTTGACTTCGATGGGAGCGTCGATGGGGTTGGGGAAGTCGCTTGCGATGACGGCGTCGACGGGCAGGAGGAGCTTTTTGCCCATTGCCTTTGCCTTTTCCATCATTTCCTTGCAATAGCCGATCTTCTCGTCGTCCACGAGGGATTTGCCGATCTCATAGCCCTGCGCCTTGACGAAGGTGTAAGCCATGCCGCCGCCGATGACGAGGGTATCGCACTTGTTGAGCAGGTTGGAAATGACGTTGAGCTTGTCCGCCACTTTTGCGCCGCCGAGCACGGCAACGAAGGGGTGCACGGGATGATCGAGGCTGTCCGCCATGACTTCCAGCTCTTTCTGGATGAGGAAGCCGCACACAGCGGTCTTGACCAGGCCGTATTCGACGATGGCCGCCGTGGAAGCGTGGGAGCGGTGCGCCGTTCCGAACGCGTCGTTGACGTACACGTCGCAGTAAGAAGCGAGCTTTTTGCAGAATTCGAGATCTCTGCCCTCTTCACCCGCATAGAAGCGCAGGTTTTCGAGCAGGACGCATTCGCCGGGTTTGAGCGCGGCGACCTTGGCTTCCGCATCGGGGCCGATGACGTCCTTGGCAAAGGTGACCTTATTGCCGAGCAGCTGGTTGAGCCTGTCAGCGACGGGTTTGAGCGTCAGCTTGACGGGATCGTTTTTCTTTGCCTTTTCGATATATTCTTCGGTAGCAGCGGCGCGCTCCGATTCGGGGAGAGCTTCCACAGCCTTCTTTTCTTTCTTATTCAGTTTGACCTTTTCGTCAAAAACGTTGTGAGGTTTGCCCATGTGCGAGCAAAGCACGACTTTTGCTCCCTGCTCCATCAGATACTTGATGGTGGGAAGAGCACCCATAATTCTGTTTTCGTCGGTGATCTTGCCGTCCTTCATGGGGACGTTGAAATCACAGCGCACCAGAACTCTTTTGCCTTTCACGTCGACATCCGTTACAGACTTCTTGTTCATAGCTTTATCTCCTTATGGATATTTTTTCCGTATATAATAATATACTTTTTTTGGCGCAATGTCAAGGAAAAAGCAAAATCCGATGTGCGCGGCGCGGATTTTTCTTTGGTTTATTCCTTGGGCGAGAGGGTGCGCAGCTTTCCCGCAAGGTTCCCCTCCGCAAAGGAATTCTGCCGCCACGCCTCGTACACGGCCACCGCCACCGAATTGGAAAGGTTCAGCGAGCGGATGTCCCCGATCATGGGCAGGCGGACGCAATGGGAATAGTGCGCCGCCAACAGCTCCTCGGGCAGGCCCTTCGTCTCCTTTCCGAACACGAGGAAATCCCCTTCCGCATAGGCGACGTCGCTGTACGTCTTGGCTCCCTTGGTGGAAAAATAGTAAAACTGCGCGTCCGGATTTTTTTCCAGAACTTCGTCAAAGCTGTCGTAATAGGAAATTTCCACGAAATGCCAGTAATCCAGTCCGGCGCGTTTGAGATATTTGTCCGAGACCTCAAACCCCAGCGGGCGCACAAGATGCAGGCGGCAGCCCGTGGCTGCGCAGGTGCGCACGATGTTGCCCGTGTTTTGCGGGATCTCCGGCTCTACCAGAACGATGTTGAACATTGTTTTCTCCTTTTCTTAAAAATACTATACCACAAAGGCGGAAAAATGACAACACGAATGCCCCCTCTTTCCCCTCTTTTTTACGCTTTTGAAAACTTGCTCAAAATCGTTTTCCTTTATGTCGAAAAGTGTCATGTACATTTGAATTTTGTCATATTTTCTGCATACGTCACCTGCTTTTTTGTGCAAAGACAGTTTTGCAAGTTGTGTAGATTAACAAGATTTTTTTAAATTTTCCCGAAAAGGACTTGACTTAACTCCTCTTTTGAGATATAATACAATCATGAAACGAGATGTGCATCTGAAACAGAGGCATTTTGTGTTTCATCTTAACAAAGATCACACTCACTACCCATATTTTTTCTCATTTGTTTTAGGAGAACGGCGTATCGTTTCGGTGCGCCGTTCTTCTGTTTTTCAAAAATACAGTACGGAAAATTTCATAAAAATATCTCACGCTTTTCCCCTCTCCCGGGTTGACTTTTTTGTCCGTATCAGTACAATGAAAAGCCAACCACGCCTTACTTACTTTTAAAAATTTCTTTATAAGGTATCAGATACCATGAAAAAGACACAAAAGATCGGCTTATTGCTCCTTCTCCTCTGCGCCGTTGCGGTGTTTGCCGTCGCGTGCAAGGCAGATCCCAAGCCTGTCGGCCCGACCTCTTACACCATCAGCTTTTACAGCGACGATCAGCTGACAGATACCCTGCAGACGGTCGGAGGCGAAAGCCTGACCCTTCCCGTCCCCGCGGAAAAAGAGCATTTCCGCTTTGACGGCTGGTTTTTCGACAAAGGGACCTGGCAGGATCAGCTGACCGCAGATACCTATTCCGACAAAATTTTAAGCGGCAACCAGACTGTATACGCCAAGTGGACGCAGACGGAATTTAACGTAACTTTTGAAGAAAACGGCGGCTCCCCCGTTGCCGACGGCTGGTTTGCCTCCGTTGCAAGCAGCCCCGACACTTCCAAAGACCACTTCCGCTTTGACGGCTGGTTTACTTCTCCCGACTTTTCGGGCAATGCCGTCACTTTCCCCTATACCCCCACAAAGGACGTGACCCTGTACGCCAAGTGGACGCAGACGGAATTCAACGTAACTTTTGAAGAAAACGGCGGCTCCCCCGTTGCCGACGGCTGGTTTGCCTCCGTTGCAAGCAGCCCCGACACTTCCAAAGACCACTTCCGCTTTGACGGCTGGTTTACTTCTCCCGACTTTTCGGGCAATGCCGTCACTTTCCCCTATACCCCCACAAAGGACGTGACCCTGTACGCCAAGTGGACGCAGACGGAATTCAACGTAACTTTTGAAGAAAACGGCGGCTCCCCCGTTGCCGACGGCTGGTTTGAAAAAATTGAAAGCAAACCCGTGACCGAAAAGAGCGGATTTGTTTTCCGGGGGTGGTACACCTCCCCCGACTGTACGGGAAGCGCGGTGACTTTCCCCTATACGCTGACAGAGGACACGACGCTGTATGCGGGCTGGCAGAAAGTCCTTTCCGCCTCCCTCGTTTCCGTGGACGGATTCAGCATTCAGGGAACGCAGGTCAGCAAAGATTCCGCCGTACTGCCCAATGTGGATTCCATCGACTTCAACACGCTGAACGTACAGGTCAGCGAGGGCGCACAATGGGCGCTCTATGAGGACGAAAGCTGCACCCGCCCCATTTCCGAAAACGTTGTGACGCTGGAAATGGGCGCCAACCTCTTTTACCTGAAAGTGACGACGCCGACCAATTCCGCCGTGTACACCGTGACCGTGGAAAAAGCGGACGGATACGCGCTGGAAGTGTACGAAAACGGCGTACTCAAAAAGACGATCGTAGCGAACAAGGGAGATCAGTTTGAAAAACCCGTACCTGTTTACGATGAATCGCTGTACGAATTTGACGGCGACGTTTACACGGACAGGGAAATGACGACCCCCTTTACCGATTACACGGCAAACGCAAACAAAGAGATCTACCTCAAGATCTATTACATCGGCGTAAGCTTTTCCTCCGCCATCAATACGGTAGACGGAGCCATTCCCACAAACGATGCGGAAATCTATTTAAAGATCCCTTCCGAGATCAACGGCGTTCCCGTGCTGACCATAGACAGCCATTTCCGGAACGATTTTTCCTTCAAAAAAAATCTTTTGGAGATCTACATTTCGGACGGCGTTCAGGAAATTAAAAATTCTACCTTTTATCAGAGCAGCAAGCTCCGCAAAGTGCGGCTGCCCGACGGGATCTTTCTCCATGGCGGGGTTTTCAACTCTTGTCCCCTGCTGACGCAAGTGGAATGCGGCGGGATCATCCGCTCTTTCGATACAAACTTTAATTCCACGGGCATCTCCAACGACGAAAGCAACTACGTAAACGGCGCTTATTACGTCGGTACTTATCTTGCGGGCATCGACAAGACAAAAGTCGTCTCGGGTGAGTTCCGCGTGAAAGAGGGAACGCGTTCGATCAGCGGTTATGCTTTTTCCAACCTGGAATTCAGCGGAAAACAAATAACCTCCGTCGACCTCGGCAATACGGTGGAATACATCGGCGCGTACGCTTTCAGCGGTCTGAAAGCTCTCACGACCTTCACAAACGCAAGCGCCGTACGGGACACGGGGAAAAATGCCGTGAGCAATACAGGGTTTTACAACAGTTCCTCCGGCTGGGAAAACGGACTGCTGTATCTCGGAAAATGCCTGCTCAGCGCCAAATCCGACCTCTCCGGCGACGTGACCATCAAAAACGGAACGACAAACATTGCGAGCGCCGTCTTTAAAGACCTGAAAGGCATCACTTCCGTTACCTTCCCCGACACGCTGGAAAGCATCGGAGACGAAGCTTTCTGCATTGGCAACCCGACCTCGGACACCCCCGTCTTAAAAGCGCTGCATTTCCCCGCGTCTTTGAAGAGTATCGGCGAATATGCTTTCAAAAACCAGGTCGCCGTTGAGGAGATCACCTTTGCGGAAGGGTTGGAAACCATCGGTTACAGCGCCTTTTCCGGATGCAAAAAGGCAGGGAACATTGTTCTCCCCTCCTCCGTCAAGACCATCGATTCCCTTGCGCTCAGCTGCGGCCCCGACTGCAAGATCTTTTTCACGGGAGACCCTTCCCTTGTCAAGCGGATCGGGTACTGGAACGGCCTGGGCGTCAGCCTGACGCCTTACTACGAATACAGTGCGGAAAAGCCCGCGTCAAGCGGAAACTATTGGCACTATGATAACGGTTTGCCCGTTGTCTGGGAACTTTAAAAGAGAGGGAGTGCATCGCACTCCCTCTCTTTTTGCCCTGCGCAAAGCAAAAAGGGCAGCCCCGCGCTTTGGCGCGGGGGCTGCCCTTTATTCTTCGGAATTTCAGCCGAGATCTTTCAGCTGTTTTTCCACTTTTTCTTTCATTTCGATAAACTTTTCCAGTTTGGCGCGCTCCCCTTCCACGAGGGCTTTGGGCGCCTTTTCCATAAACCCGCGGTTGTGCAGTTTTCCGTCCGCGCGGGAAATTTCCCCGATGATGCGTTCCAGCTCCTTGGAGAGGCGTTCCTTTTCCTTTTCGATGTCCACCAGCTCGCCCAGCGGCACGATGACCGTGCAGCCGTCGATGACCTGCGACATGGTCTTTTCCCCTGCCTGCGCGCCGTTTTCGACAAATTCGATCTCGCTTGCGCCCGCAAGTTTGGCAATGGCGGCGGCGTTGACGGAGAGAATGCGCTTGTTGTTCTGCGCCGCGAGGAAGAGTTTTACCTTCTTTGCGGGCGGGCAGTTAACGGACGTCTTGATGTTGCGCACCGCTTTGATGACGTCCATGACCGTTTCAAACGCCTTGGCTTCCTTTTTATACGCCATTTTGGAGTTGTAACGGGGGAATTCGGACACCATGATGCTCCCCTTGGTGCCGGGAATGTTCTGATAGATCTCTTCCGTGATGAACGGAATAAACGGGTGCAGAAGTTTGAGCGCGTTTTCGAGAACAAAGCAGAGCACGGAAAGGGTGGCTCCCTTTTTCTGCGCATCGTCGCTGTACAGCGAGCTCTTGCACAGCTCGATGTACCAGTCGCAGAAATCGCTCCACATAAAGTCGTACAGAGCGCCCGCGGCGATGCCCAGCTCGAACTTGCCCATGTTGAGGGTCACTTCCTTGATGCAGCTTTCCAGGCGGGAGATGATCCATTTGTCCGCAGGGGAAAGTTTGACCTGCGAAATATCGGGAATGTCCGCCCCTTCCGCGTTCATGAGAACGAAACGGGAGGCGTTCCAGATCTTGTTCATGAAGTTGCGGCTGGCTTCCACCTTGCCCTTGCTGTAACAGCTGTCGTTACCGGGAGCCACGCCCGTGACGAGCGAAAAACGCAGGGAATCGGCGCCGTACTCGTCCACCACTTCCAGCGGATCGATGCCGTTGCCCAGGGACTTGGACATCTTTCTGCCCTGTTCGTCGCGCACGATGCCGTGCAAGAGAACGTCGCGGAACGGCACCTTGCCCGTGTGCTCGATGCCCGAAAAGATCATGCGGGCGACCCAGAAAAAGATAATGTCGTACCCGCAGGACAGGACGTCCGTGGGATAGAAATAGGCGAAATCCTCCGTCTTTTCGGGATAGCCCAGCGTGGAGAAGGGCCACAGCGCCGAAGAGAACCAGGTATCCAGCACGTCCTCGTCCTGTTTGAGGTTTTTGCCGTGGCAGTGCGGGCATTCGGTGGGATCTTTCTTGGCAACGATGGTTTCGCCGCAGTCCTGGCAATACCAGACGGGAATGCGGTGTCCCCACCACAGCTGACGGGAAATGCACCAATCCTTGATGCCTTCCATCCAGTTGAAATAAATTTTGGAGAAGCGGTCGGGCGTAAACTTGATCTTGTTGCGGGCGACCGCGTCGATGGCGGGTTTTGCAAGCGGTTCCATGCGGACGAACCACTGCTTGGAAACGATGGGTTCCACCGTACTCTTGCAGCGGTAGCAATGCCCCACGTTGTGCGTGTGCGGCTCGATCTTGACCAGCGCGCCGCAGGCTTTGAGATCTTCCACGATCTTTTCGCGGGCGACGAACCTGTCCAGGCCCTCGTATTTTCCCGCTTCCGCGTTCATGGAGCCGTCGTCGTTCATCACGCGGATGACGGGCAGATTGTGGCGCAGGCCCACTTCAAAGTCGTTGGGGTCGTGCGCAGGCGTGATCTTCACCGCGCCCGAACCGAACTCCATGTCCACGTAATCGTCCGCAACGATGGGAATTTCCCTGCCGACGAGGGGCAGGACCAGCGTCTTGCCGACCATGCGCTGATAGCGCTTGTCCTTGGGGTTGACCGCCACGGCGGTATCGCCCAGCATGGTTTCGGGACGGGTGGTCGCCACGATGATGTACTCGTCGCTGTCCTTGACGGGGTATTTGAGGTGCCAGAAGAAAGAGGCGTCCTCACTGTATTCCACTTCCGCATCGGAAAGGGCGGTCTTGCAGCCGGGGCACCAGTTGATGATGCGGTCGCCGCGGTAGATGAGCCCCTTTTCGTACAGGTTGACAAACACTTCGCGCACCGCGCGGGAGCAGTTTTCATCCATCGTGAACGCGAGGCGGGACCAGTCGCAGGAGACGCCCATCTTTTTCATCTGTTCGACGATCCTGCCGCCGTACTTTTCCTTCCACGCCCAGGCGCGCTGTAAAAAGCCTTCCCTGCCCACGTCTTTTTTGGTAAGGCCCTCTTTTTTCATCTGTTCCACGATCTTCACTTCCGTAGCGATGGAAGCGTGGTCGCAGCCGGGCAGGTACAGGGCGGAATACCCCTGCATTCTCTTGAAACGGATGAGTGCGTCGATGATGGTGTTGTCCAGAGCGTGCCCGAGATGCAGCTGTCCCGTGATGTTGGGGGGCGGGATGACGATGGTAAAGGGAATTTTGGAGGGATCCACTTCCGCGCGGAAGTAGTTTTTGTCCATCCATTCCTGATACAGCCTGTCCTCAAAATCCTTGGGATTGTACGTCTTTTGCATTTCCATAAAGCACCTTCCTCCGCCGCCTCACCCGCGGCGAAATACATTTTCTCTTAGCGCCGATTTGCGCTTTTTCCCCATTTTATCAATGTGAAAATTATTATACACAATCGGCAAAAAATTGTCAATCTGTTTTGCCTTTTTCCCGCCCCCTGACGGGGGATTTTTTGCGGGGCAAAACATTTTTTTGCGGCGTCGCATATGATACAGTATTGAAAATTTATTCAGCGAGGTTTCCAATGAAAAAGATACTGACGGCAATGCTCTGCGCACTGTTTGCGCTGCTGCCCCTTTCCGCCTGCGAGAGCGGCGACGGTGCAAAAAAAGTGCGCGTGAGCGAAGTGACGCACTCTGTATTCTACGCCCCCATGTACGCGGCGGATGCGCTGGGATACTTTGAAGAAGAGGGAATTGAAATAGAGCTGACCAACGGCGGCGGCGCGGACAACGTGATGGCGGCGGTGCTTTCGGGAAGCGTTGACATAGGATTCTGCGGCCCCGAAGCGGCGCTTTACGTGCTGATCGGCGGTTCCAACAACGTGCCGACGGTGTTCGGCCAGCTGACGAAAAAAGACGGCTCCTTCCTCGTTTCCCGCATCGACGAGAAAGACACCTTCGACTGGTCGACCAGCCTGCAGGGCAAGGACATACTGGCGGGAAGAAAGGGCGGCGTGCCTGCCATGACCTTTGAATACATCCTCAACAACAACGGGCTGTTTGACGGAGAAAACGTTTCCATGAACTACGACGTCAACTTCAACAACATGACGGCGGCTTTTGAGGGCGGCACTTCCGACTACTGCACCATGTTCGAGCCGACCGCCAGCGAATACGAAAAGGCGGGCAAAGGCTATGTGGTGGCGTCCGTGGGCGAAGCTTCTGGCGAAGTCCCCTACACCTGCTACATCGCGCGGGAAAAATACATTTCCGAAAACGAAGAGACCATCGAGGGATTTCTGCGCGCGGTGATGCGCGGCATCGATTACATCAACGGCACGGACAGCGAAACGGCGGCAAAACTTCTGGCGCCCTATTTCGACGGAACGCAGGAATCTTCCATTAAAACGTCGCTGGACAGCTACAAAGCGATCGACGCCTGGCAGGAGGACATGACCATGACCGAGGACGCCTTCACGCGCTTGCAGGACATCATCGACAACGCGGGCGAACTGGAACGCAGGGTGGAGATCGACGAACTCGTGGACAGGAGCTATTCGCAGAAAATTTACAAAGAACTGCACTGAGCGCATAGCGCGATGAGGGATACAAATGAAAGAAGCCATTCTTGCCTTTGACGGCGTGCGCATGATGTACCATACGCGGACAAAAGAGACGCTCGCCGCCGAAAATATGAGTTTCAGCATTTATGAGGGAGAGTTTGTCGCCGTGATCGGCCCTTCCGGCTGCGGCAAGACGACGGTGCTTTCGCTGGCGGCGGGACTGCTGTCCCCTTCCGCGGGGAGCGTCTGCGTGCGCGGCAAGAAGGTACACCGCGGGATGCCCTGTTTCGGGTATATGCTGCAAAAGGACGAACTTTTCCCCTGGCGCACGGTGGAGCAGAACTTGTTTCTGCCCCTGGAGATCAAAAAGATAAACACGCCCGAAAACAGAAAGCGGGCGCTCTCCCTTGCGGAAAAATACGGACTGGGCGGATTTTTGAAGAGTATGCCCGATCAGCTTTCGGGCGGGATGCGCCAGCGCGCGGCGCTCATCCGCACGCTGGCGGCACAGCCGGAGATCCTGCTGCTCGACGAACCCTTTTCCGCCCTCGATTACCAGACGCGCCTGAACGTGTGCGACGACGTGTACAACATCATCCGCAGCGAAAAAAAGACGGCGATGCTGGTGACGCACGACATTTCCGAGGCCATTTCCGTTGCCGACCGCATCCTCGTGCTGAGCACGCGCCCCGCGCACGTTGTGGCGGTGCATGAACTGAATTTCGGGGATACGGTACCTTTAAAACGGCGCGAAATGCCGGAATTTTCGCGCTGGTTCGAAACACTGTGGAAGGAGCTGAACGTATGAAGAAGCAGACAGATTTTTCCGCCGAACACGCGCTGTACCTGAAAGGTCTGCGCAAAAAGAGCGTGCTCGTACAGATCGCGCGGGCGGGACTTTTGATTGCACTGTTGGGCATATGGGAACTTGTGGCAGGGTTGCAGCTCGTCGACCCCTTTATCATCAGCTCCCCCTCCCGCATCTGCAAGATGATCGCCGAACTCGCCGCGGACGGTTCGCTGTTCTATCACATCGGGACCACCCTCTGGGAAACGCTGGCGGGATTTGCCATCGCCGTCTGCGCGGGAACGGGCGTCGCCCTCCTCCTCTGGTGGAGCGAGAGCGTGCGCCGCGTCCTGGAGCCGTACATCGTCGTGCTCAATTCCCTGCCCAAGATCGCACTGGGGCCTGTCATCATCATCTGGTTCGGGACGGGTTCGTCCGCCATCGTGTTCATGACCGTGCTGGTGGGCGTCATCGTGGCGATCATGAATATGCTGGGCGGATTCCTTTCCACCGACAAAAATAAAATATTGCTGCTCGAATCCATGGGCGCGACCAAATTTCAGATCCTGACAAAGCTGGTGCTCCCTTCCGCCATTCCGCAGTTTATCGGAATGCTGAAGATCTGCGTGGGCATGGCGTGGATCGGTTCGATCATGGGCGAATATATCGTTTCCAAAGCGGGGCTGGGATACCTGATCGTCTACGGCGGGCAGGTGTTCCGCTTAGACCTCGTGATGGCGGCGACGGTGATCCTGTGCGTGCTTGCCGCGGGTATGTACGCGCTGGTCGCCCTTGCCGAAAAGTGGCTTGTCAAAAAGTAGCCGACTCTGTGCGGTGCACACGGCGAGGAAAATCGCCCCTGCGCCGCCGATGAGAGGATACACAAAGCGCACAATGTGCTTTAATCCGAACAGCGAGAGCAGGAAAGCTCCCGCAAGCAGGGCGGCGCGCCAAATTACGGCGCGCCGTTTTTTTGCGCAAAGAATGTCCAGCGGGTACCACGACGAAAACAGCGTCGTCAAGATCCCCGCCGCGCACACGCAGGAAAAGAGCGCCCTCGCCCCGCCCGTAAGGAGGGCGAGCACGGGCATCTGCATCTCCCGCACCCCCTCTTCCGAAGAGATCTTTGCAAGCAGGATGGCGGCGCACACGCCCGTGACGAGTGCGGCGATCGCGCACCCCGTACCCCCGCCGCCCGAAGCGCCCGCGTCGCAGATGAGCGGAGCGGCGAGAAAACAGTTCATGCACACATAGGCGAGCACGCCCGAAAGGCAGGAAAAGGCGTCCGACTCCGCCCCCTGCATCCCCGCTTCCCACGGCTGTCCCGCCATGGAAAAAATAAAGGCGAGGATGAGCGGGACAAGCGCCAGATTGACGGCAAAAAGCCCCTTGTTCCCGCGCCCGAAAAAGAACAGGAGAAAGCACGCCGCGAGCGGCAGAAGGCGCGCGGGAAGGGAGAGCCCCTCCTCCCCCGCGGCGGCAAGCCCCGCGAGCATACTCGCGCACATGATGAAGCTGCTCACCGTCATGACGCCGCCGAACAGAAACGCCGCCCGCCCGAACAGCGCGCGCAGCATTCCCTGATAGCCGCCGTATTTTTTCCCGCACAAAAAGAGCAGGGCAAAACACCCCGCATACAGAAATACGGAGAGGGCGAGCCACGAAAGATAGCCCCGTTCGGGGAAAAAGCGGACAAGTTCGGTACCCGACAGAAATCCCGCGCCCACCACGGTACCTGTGAGGGCGGCGGCAAGGCGCACGGACTGCGCCGTCTTTTTAAAAATTGCGTTCACGTTTTACTATATGCGCGCGCCCCGCCCGAATTGCAAAAAACGATCTCTTTCCCCTGCCGTCTGCCGCAAACTGCCCTGTGCAGGCGATTTTTACGAAAAGAAAAAGGCGCGGCAAAAGCCGCGCCTCTGAAAGAGCCGTCAGGCGCTTTCAAATTGCGAATTGTACAGGTCTGCATAGAAGCCGTTCTTTGCGAGAAGCTGTTCGTGCGTACCCTTTTCGATGATGCCCCCGTCCTTCATGACGAGAATGAGATCGGCATTGCGGATGGTGGAAAGCCTGTGCGCAATGATAAAGGACGTCCTGCCCCGGGTGAGTTTATCCATCGCCTGCTGAATGAGCACTTCCGTGCGCGTATCCACCGAGGAAGTCGCCTCGTCGAGGATGAGCATGGGGGCGTTTTCGATCATGGCGCGCGCGATGGTGACCAGCTGTTTCTGTCCTGCGGAAAGGTTGGCCTTGTCGTCCAGAACGGTGTCGTATCCCTTGGGCAGGGTGCGGATAAAGTGGTGCAGGCCCACCGCCTTGCAGGCGCGCACGACGTCCTCGTCCGTCACGTTTTCCTTGCTGTACACGACGTTTTCGCGGATGGTGCCTTCAAACAGCCAGGTGTCCTGCAACACCATGCAAAAGAGATCGTGCACGTTTTCGCGGGTGAGATCGCTCGTGGGAATGCCGTCGATGCGGATGCAGCCGCTGTTGAGCTCGTAAAAGCGCATGAGCAGGTTGACCATGGTGGTCTTGCCCGCGCCCGTGGGGCCGACAATGGCGACTTTCTGCCCCGCCTTGGCCTCGGCGGAAAAGTCGTTGATGATGATTTTTTCGGGATCATATCCGAAATGCACGTGCTCGAAAGTCACGTCGCCGCGCACTTTTGCGGGATCGAGATAGGCCGTCTTGCCCGATTCGTCCGAAAGCTGATCTTCTTCGAGAAACTCAAACACGCGCTCGCTGGCGGCGGCGGCCGTCTGCATACTGGTAAAGGACTGCGCCAGCTGGGACAGCGGGGAAGTGAACAGCCGCACATACAGCGTGAAGGCGATGACCGTGCCGAACAGGATGCTCCCGTTTGCCACGAGCACGGCGCCCGTCACGCAGACTGCCACGTAGCCGAGGTTGCCCACAAAGGTCATCAGCGGCATCATCAGCCCGGAAAAGAACTGCGATTTCCACGCGCTGGTGTACAGTTTATAGTTGATGTCGTTGAAGGTCTTTTTCACCATGTGTTCGGCGTTGTAGGCCTTGACGACGTTGTGACCCGCGTACGTCTCCTCGATGTGGCCGTTGATGTCGCCGAGGTAGCGCTGCTGGCGGGCAAAGAACTTTTGCGATTTGCCCATGATGAGGAACATCACGACAAATCCGAGCAGGCTGGCCACGATGGCGGCGACTGCCATGACGGCATTGGTGACGAACATCATGACAAAGCTGCCGATGAGCATGACGACGGCGGTGACAAAGGTAGTGACCGACTGGTTGAGCGTCTGACCGATCATGTCCACGTCGTTGGTGACGCGGGAGAGGGTGTCCCCCACAGAATGGGAATCGAAATAAGCAAGGGGCAGGAGGTTGATCTTTTTGGAAATGGCGGTACGCAGGTTTTTGGAATTTTTCTGCGTGACCGTGGCCATGATAAAGCCCTGCACGTACGAGAAGATCATGCCCGCGCCGTACATACAGACGAGGGTGATGCACAGGCGGGTGATCTTTTGCATATTGACCCCGACGACGCCCTGCGCCGTGGTGAAAGAGAGCTGGATCACGTCCGTGAGATCGCTCAGAACGTTGGGGCCGATGAGGTTGAGCACCACGCCGCCCACCGCAAACAACAGCGCGATGAGAATGAGCGCGAGAAAAGGCTTGATAAAGAGGAGAAGTTTGCCCATTGCCTTTTTGAAATTTTTAGGCTTTTCGGCAACGGGAGGCCCGCCCATGGGGCCGTGCCGACGCAGCGCGCGGGACTGTTCAGCCATTGCTCCCCTCCTTTCCTTCCAGTTCTTCCCTGGAAAGCTGAGAATATGCAATCTCGCGGTATACCTCGCAGGAGCGCATCAGCTCCTCGTGCGTACCCTTACCCACGACGTTCCCCTCGTCCAGCACGATGATGAGGTCGGCGTCGCGGATGGTGCCGATGCGCTGGGCGACGATGAGGGAAGTGGTGTTCCCCGTTTCCCTGCGGAGCGCCTCGCGCAAAAGTCTGTCCGTCTTGTAATCGAGTGCGGAAAAACAGTCGTCAAAAATATAGATTTCCGGTTTTCTGCAAACGGCGCGCGCGATGGCAAGGCGCTGTTTCTGTCCGCCCGAGACGTTTGTCCCGCCCTGCGCGATGTGCGCCTGCACGCCGCCTTCCATTTTCTGCACAAAATCCGCCTGCGCCACGCGCAGAGCCGTGTCTATGTTTTCTTGGGAAAAGTCTGCGCCCTGCTTGTCGCCGTAAGCGACGTTGCTTTCCACCGTGCCGGAAAAGAGTACGGCGCGCTGGGGAACGTAGCCGATCTTGTCGTGCAGCGCCTGCAGCGTATACTCTTTGACGTTTACGCCGTCCACCAGCACTTCCCCTTCCGTCGCGTCGTAAAAGCGGGGAACGAGGTTGATCGCCGTGGACTTGCCGCTGCCCGTCGAGCCGATAAACGCCACCGTCTGCCCGCGTTCGGCGCGGAAAGATACGCCGCGCACGACGTATTCGGAAGCGTCGGGATAGCGGAAAGAGACGTTTCTGAACTCCACCGTTCCCGCCTGTTCCGCGGGGGAGGACGTCACCGTCCCGTCCGCGATGGAGGATTTTGTGTCCAGCACTTCCCCGATACGGCGCACGGAAACCATGGCGCGGGGCAAAAAGATAAAGGTCATTGCCAGCATCATGAACGCCGCGACTACCTGCATGGCGTATCCCGAAAAGGCGGACATCTGCCCGAACAGCACCGCGCGTTCCGCCGCCGTGGGAAGATCGCCGATGAGGTACGCGCCGATCCAGTAAATGGCGAGGGTCAGCCCCGTCATGACGATGGTCATCACGGGGGACATCACCGCCATGGCGCGGGCGGTGAACAGCTGTGTGCGCGTCAGCTCGTCGTTGGCGCGGCCGAACTTCTCTTCCTGATACTCTTCGGCGTTGTAGGCGCGCACCACGCGCACGCCCGTCAGATTTTCGCGCGTGACCGCGTTGAGGTTATCGGTCAGTTTCTGGATCCTGCGGAATTTGGGGAACACCGCCACAAACAAAAACATGAGCATGGTGACCATCACCAGCACGGCGACCGCCGTGGTGAGCGACCACTGCCAGTTGCGGGACAAAATTTTGCCGATCGCCCACACCGCCAGCACGGGCGCCTTGATGATGACCTGCAAGCCCATGGAGACGATCATCTGTACCTGCTGCACGTCGTTGGTGGAACGGGTGATCAGCGACGCCGTGGAAAAGCCGTTGATTTCCGCCATGGAAAAGCTTTCCACCTTGTCAAAGACCTTGCTGCGCATACGGAAGGAGAGCGCGGACGCGATGCGCGCCGCAAAAAAGCCCACCGCCACCGAACTGAGCGCACTGCCCAGCGCACAGCCGAGCATGAGCGCGCCGTTTTTCCAGATCTCGCCGCCCTGCGTCATGCCCGATACCGCAAGCTGGGTGATCTTTGCCGTATAGTCGGGAAGAGTGAGATCCAGCCAGACCTGCAAGACGATGAACCCGACGCTGAGCAGAGCATACACCCACTCTTTCCACTTCAGCATTTTTAAAATTCTGAGCATATTTACCTCATGCAATGCGGGCGCCCGATCACGGGCGCCCCGTCTTTACGATAGAAAATTCCCTTTGCAGGAACAACCCGCATCCCTCACGCAGCCGCCCAGGCACGGAAGGAACGCAAGCGCCGCCCGCACAAGGGCAAATCTCATTTTCCCCTCTCTTTTCAGAACTCGAATTTCGTATCCCGCGAGAAAAGGCGCAGTCAGCAGACCTTTGAGGGTGGACACGCAGCCCCCCGTCCAGGACGCCCGCAGCACATCGCGGCAGGCTGTTTTTTCCGATGCGCTCCTTCCGCGCGCCCTATCTTCCGAAATTGGGGATCTCCTCTTTCAGGAAATCCTCGTTAAGGTAATAGGTTCCGTTAGTCTGCATCAAGAATTTTTCGCACGGCAAAAAGGAATAATTCCAACTTGTTATGACGGTATAATCCGCGTTGTGAATGTCGTCGTATTGTACGGATTCGTAAAAGCAGTGCAGTGTATCTTCGACAATATAATATTTAAACGTTACCGTATAGGAATATATTGTCGCAACGGAGGAACTATAATTATAATACTTATACTTTCCCGTACCGTCGGACAGAAATATAAAATACGATTGCTTTTCTTCCTCTTGGGAAACCTTTCCCTCATAGATATATTTCTTGTTGAGGACAAGCCCTGCCTTGTCACCGTTTGAAAAATCCGCCTTCTGCGTACCGCAGCCTGCAAAACACAGCAGGAGCGCGAGCATCACCCACACAAACACAAATCTCTTTTTCATTTTTCCCTCTCCTGTTAAAACTCAAATTTCGTATCCCGCGAGAAAAGGCGCATGATGATGTCCATGCACAGATTTTTCCCGTCGGCGTTGCTTAGCGGCGAATCGGTAAAGCAGATGTCGTACACCGCGTCCGTAATGGGGAGTTCCACCCCCAGCTTTTCGCCGAGTTTTTTCATGGCGGCCGCCGTCATCACCCCTTCGGCAAGTTTTTCAAACTTCTGCCCCTTTACCAGCATTTCCCCGTACATACGGTTGTGCGAATGGTGGGAAAAGAGAGTGGTTTCGTAATCGCCGAGGTGGGCAAGGCCGTAAGCGGAAAGCTCGTTGCCGCCGAGCGCCTTGATGAGCCGCGCCACTTCGCGCGCCCCGCGCGACATCAGCGGGCCTTTGAGGGTGGACACGCCGCCCCCGTCCAGGACGCCCGCCGCAATGCCCATCACGTTTTTTGCCGCCGCGCCGATCTCCGTGCCGATGATGTCGTTTCCGTAATAAAAGCGGATGAGATCGCTCTTGAAATCGTCCGCCAGCGCCTTTTTCAGCTGTACGTTGTGGCTGTCGATGACCATGCAGTTGGGGATGCCCGCCGTGAAATCCTGAATGTGGCCGGGGCCGACCCATACGGCGATCTTCTCCTTGGAAATGCCAGCCTCGATGAGAATCTCGGACAGGCGTTCGCCCGTTTCCACCTCGATGCCCTTCATGCACAGGACAAAAATTTTGTCCGACACGTCGGCGGCGGCGAGGATCTTTCGGATAAACCCGCGCAGCCCCTGCGAACTGATGGAAATGATGATGACCTCCGCACGCGATACCGCCTTTGCGAGATCGCAGGTGAGAACGATGCTCTTATCCAGTGTGACGTACTCGTTTTTGCCCGTATTTTTCAGGACTTCGTAAGAATAGTCCCCTTCCGGTCCCCACGAATACACTTCCTTCCCCTTTTTTGTTGCGAGATACCAGGCGATAAACGAACCCCACCTGCCGCAGCCAAGCACGGATATTTTGTTCAAACGTAAACCTCCGACGTAAATATTTTGCAGGGACGTACCCCTGTTATTGTTACATTTCCTTTCTTTCCACAAAGGCGCGCGAAAGAGTGACGTCGTCCGTGTACTCGATTTCGCTGCCGATGGGAATGCCGTGCGCGAGGCGTGTGACCTTGACGCCCAGCGGCTTTAACAGCTTTGCGATGTACAGCGCGGTGGCGTCCCCCTCCACGTCCGGATTGGTGGCGAGGATGACTTCCTCCGCGTCGCCCGCGCGGGCGAGAAGCTCGCGGATGCGGATGTCGTTTGGTCCGACGCCCGCCATCGGGTTGATGACGCCGTGCAGGACGTGGTACACCCCCTTGAACTCGTGCAGTTTTTCCAGGGCGATGACGTCCTTCGGCTCTTTCACCACGCAGATGATGCGGTGATCGCGCTGTTTGCAGATGTCGCACTCGTCGCCTTCGGTGAAGTTGCCGCAGATCTTGCAGTATTTCACCTTCTTTTTGACGTTGAGGATGGCGTCCGCAAATTCGCGCGCCTCCTCGTCCGTCATGTCGATGATCTTATACGCATACCTCTGCGCGGACTTTTTCCCCACGCCGGGGAGTTTGGAAAACTCGTTGATGAGCCTGCCGATCGGCTCGATATACACTTGCATGGATCTCTCCTTTAAAAGCCCATGTTCCCCAGTCCGCCGCCGAAGGGGCCCATCTTTTCCTTATACACTTCGTCCGCTTTTTTGTAGCCGTCGTTGATCGCCGCCATGATGAGGTCCTCCAGCATTTCCACGTCCTCGGGATCCACCACTTTCGCGTCCAGCTCGATGCCGTCGATGATCTTTTTCGCGTTCATGTAGACGACCACCGCCTCGC
>ERZ1090879.768-NODE-768-length-19036-cov-10.630999_pt1 | contig 19036 bp, 17 predicted proteins | sample MGYA00478472_ERZ1090879 | MGnify/ENA primary metagenome ERZ1090879 (study PRJEB33644, sample SAMEA5815723) | chicken gut metagenome | biome: Chicken; feature: Gastrointestinal Tract; material: Caecum | place: Ireland | collected 2019-01-01 | study: A study of the... | reverse complement strand
ATGTACTCACAATTTTTTTGATAAATATCTGCTGAGAGTAGTAAACCCATAATCATAATACAGACTTTGAGCTAAAATATTTGGTTCAAATACTTCAAGGCGCATATATTTACATTGTTTGTATTTAAAATAATCTTCTGCACACTGAAGGAGTTTTGCGGCTACTCCATGTCCGCGATAATTCTTTGCTACTACTAAATCACTAATAAAACCAATTTTAGGACAAGATGTCGTTATATTCTCCTCATCTCCTCCCTGAAAGATTTTACATACCACAGTCCCAACAACTTCGCTGTTGCATAATGCTAAAAATATCTTCCCGTCATGCTTTATTATCTCATTCTGAATATAAATATAGTAATCTTCCTTATAATTACTTTTTAAAACTATAACGGCCTCAGAATCCAACGATGCAATATGGGCTTGTAAAACAACTAACAGTTCCTTGAACGCTTCTGCATATCGTGGCTCAAATTCGACTATTTCAAATTTTTCTATGTAACTACGCATAAAATTTTTATCCATAATATAAATAAGGCCTCGGTTAAAGCCATTTTTTAAGGTTTTCTTCGCGCTCGGATAAAAGCTCCTCGTCCGCAGTACCTTTAAGGATGTCGTGTTTGAATGCGCTGTTGTTTTTTAAAAGCTCTTCAAATGTTACGGGGCGGAAACCGTTTATATCCACACCAGCATTGAGCGCATTTGGCAAACGGAACAGCTGCATATATTCAGGCTTTTCGGTGTTTTTATGAATATGTCCGTGAATTAAAAAGCCCAATCTTTTGGAATTTTCTTTACGGCTTGAACGCCACTCTATCATGGGATAGTGGCAAATCGTAGTCATATGCCCTTCTATATCTACTTCCTTTAAATTGAGCACTTCCTTAAAATATTTACCCATATCGACCTTATCCTTCCAACCGTGGTCGTGGTTACCGAGTATAAGTATCTTTTTTCCCTTTAACCGTGAAAGGTATTGCTCGGGGTTATTAGTCTTACTTTTAAAAATCAAATCACCCGCTATGTATACGCTATCGTTGCCCTTTACCCTTTCATTCCAGTTGGCAATCAACGTCTCGTCCATCTCCTCTATACAGGAAAAAGGGCGTTCAGCCATTTCCAAAATATTTTCGTGTCCCAAATGCAAATCTGCCGTAAAATATGTCATAATTAATCCCTTAAAATTTTTGTAAATCTCATATAGATTTATTCTATATTGTTCCAGTACGCAATCGTCTTATTAGCCATTATTACTACACCATTAGTCGAGAACCTATCAAAAAGTTCTCCAAGCTCTCTTATAAAAGGCTCATATCCACTCTCGCCCTTACGAAGGGCATACGAACCGGATAAATTTCTGCCTATAAAACCACTTCTGTCATAAATTATATTATTATCGCATTCAAACAACTGACAGATATTGCCAAAATATCTCTCTATCGCATTATTATCTCTCATTCCGCCACCGAAGCCGTTAAATCTTGGACAATACTTTTTAATTATCTCTGCCGCCTCACGGTTCAACTCATCATTTTCATCGCGTCTATTCCATATAAGTACAGCCTTCCCGTTAGGTTTTAATATACGCTTACTTTCTTTCCTAAATTTTTCAGTATTAAACCAATGAAAAGCCTGCGCTACAGTTATAAAATCAACGCTTGAATCCGCAAGTTTTGTGTTCTCGCAATCGCCGTCTCTAAATGATACGTTGCCATAATTTAATAGCTTCGACTTGGCAACCGACATCATATCGGAATTTGGTTCGACACAAACAACCTTACTTCCCTTGTCAGCAAGCTGCTTGGAAAATATGCCTGTTCCGCTTCCAATATCTGCTATCACACTGCTATTGCAAAATCCGACCTCTTCATATAAATATGTAATAAGTTCTTCCGGATATCGCGGTCTGTTATTATCATAGGTTTCTTCCTTTCCGGAAAATAAAATTCTGCTGTCAACCATATAACTCCTTATTACACCAACACCTTTATTTCAATGCCGACAACGCCGTCCTGCATCTCCCCTTCTTTTGTATAATACTTATACATACTGTTCACGCAATCATCCACAGACATGCCGTCAAAACCGGTATATTTGTAAAGTTCTGATTCAAATAATTGTCGGAAATTGTTGAAATGATAGAGGTTGACAACCTCTGTAATGACAATATTTATATTACCGTCATCATAGAAAAACGCTATTAAATCCCCAACCTCAACGAGCCTCCTCTTTGCATCGTTCAGCCGTATTTCAACAGTCTTTTCTCCGCGTTCAATACTTTTGTAAGGGGCTTCGCTCAACCGCATAGTATGTATCTTTTTACCGCTGAGTTTTTCGGATATGAGAGTTTTATCAACGTGCTCAACGGGATAATCGCTCTGCCGCTCTATACCGTCTTCGCCTATCATGCCTTCGCGCGTCCAACCGTCGCTATACCACTCCATATAGGCATATTTATCGGTGTATATATCGAGTGCTGTAGCCATAAGCGCGCCCCATTGGCGGGCAGAATAGACAGCTTTACTACCGTTGTTTATTACGGGGCAACATCCCTCTTTATACTGGTGCGCGTCGCCGCCGAATTTATACCCCTTTTCTTTAAGTTCTGCTATGACGGCATAATCGATTGCTATGGATTCATCACATACGGGATAATCTTCATTATCAAAATCAGTCCAGCCAATCACCTTGAAAATGTTCATGTTTTTTCTCCTGTTACTCGCCCAAAGGCACGATGTCGTTATAAAGCACTGTCATTTTATCGTTCAGTCTTCCGTCCATATGATAATGGCCGAAATACCAATGCTTATAGTCGACAATATCCTCGAAATATGAGAGCATATGATTTTCGGGATATCTGCCCATTTGAAAACTGCGGGTTCGCAGGGGCGGATACATCAGCGCGCGTTCTCCGCACGAGTGAGTGATTATGTAGTCGACCTTATTATTATACCGCTTTAAATTAGCGATGCCTTCGTCCAGCTCTTCATAAGTTGGCATTTCTTCCGCCCACCAAGACTCGCCTTCTATACGAAAGGCTTTGTCTACGCTCGTCGCGCCGCCGAAGGTGAAAATAGTTTTTCCTTCAAGCTCGAACACCTGTCCTCGCATAAGGTGGATTATGCGAGGCGTAATTTTATGCACTTTGCCGCCGTGCCACTCGGTCACGGGATAGGAATTTAATAGCCAGAAATTTTCGTGATTGCCGTCCACGAACAGCACGGTAAAAGGCAAATTTTCAAAAATTTTTAAATCTTCCTCAAGCGTACGCTCCGACCAGACCGCGCCGAAATCGCCGCAGATGATAACATAGTCGCTTTTGGTAAGCTGCGGATTTTTGTCGGCAAACAGCCCCAGTTTTATTGTATCGAGGTTTCTATGAGTGTCTCCAGTGACATAAATTGCCATGATATGTCCCCCCCCCTTAATTTTATATACTTGCTTTAAAATTATAAATTGGCTTTATTGTCTTTACGATGTCTACGGTAGGTGCAATATTGTCAACTATATCCTCTATACGCTTATACGCCATAGGACTTTCGTCAAGCGTATTTTCGTTGACAGACGACGAATAAATGCCGTTCATGCTATCGCGGTATTCTTTCATAGACAGCGTACGGAAAGCCGTCCCTCTGCTTAAAAGTCTGCCTGCACCGTGAGGCGCACTGCAATTCCAATCTTCGTTGCCCTTTCCTATGCAGATAAGCGCCCCGTCACGCATATTGATGGGAATAAGCAACTTCTCACCTTTACGTGCCGATACCGCTCCTTTACGGAGGATCATATAATCGGTATCTATGTAATTGTGAATAGTGGTGAACATATCCTCAACAGTCAATCCGAGCGCATTGATAAGATCATCCATCATTGCTTGACGATTTATTTCCGCAAATTTCTGAACAATTTTCATATCGTGAATGTAATCGTCAAAAAGCGCTCCGCAGACATACGCCTGTTCAGGGTCTATAGTCGACCTCTGCGCATAAGCGCGTTCGAGTTCAGCCTGAATATCTCTTGCTCTGCCCTCACTCTTTAACCTGGCAATCAATTCTGCGGTTTGCTTTTTACTGTTGCCTGAAAGATATTTATATCCTTCACTCTGATAATATTCAGCAACTTCCTTACCGAGATGCCGACTGCCTGAATGTATAACGAGATAAATTTTTCCGTCGTCATCGCGATCCGCCTCAATAAAATGATTTCCTCCGCCAAGAGTTCCTATGCTTCGCACAGACCGATATTCGTTTATTTCAGTAAAACAACGCAATTTTTTAATATCTATTTGCTGCGTGAATTTATGAGGTTCGTTGCGGATTTCTCTGCCTGATGGGATATATTTGTAAATCGCCTCATCAAGCTTTTGTAAATCGATATTTTGCTCTTTTATCCGAACCACTTCCATACCGCATCCGATATCGACGCCAACCATATTGGGAATTATCTTATCCTGAATAGTCACCGTTGTCCCTATTGTACACGCAGTTCCTGCATGCACGTCTGGCATTATGCGTATCTTGCTGCCCTCAAAAATTTTATTGTCGCACATTGCCTGGACCTGTCCCAATGCCACAGGGTCTATTAATTGCGTATATATTTTGGCAAGATTGTACTTACCGCAAATTTCCTTGTACATAGTCATTCTCCTTTATATTTATATATAATAAAAAGAGCAGGCTGTTGTAACTTTAAAAAACTGTACAGAAATATTTCATTTATTAATATACATCAACCTGACGTTAAAATCAACCACTCAGTTGTTTTTTTAGTTTATTGAATGTGTAATCGCTCATATTGCTTAGCTTATATATGATATTTTTATAAATTGAAACATAGATGTCATTGTCCGCATCTTGTACAGCCATAAGACACCCCTGCGCTTTTACAATCGCTTTTGCCCTGTTCAGGCTTATATCTGAAAGAATAAGGGCTTTAATTTTACTGTCCTCTTCTTCTCTCTGCTTTTGTGCGGATATGCGCTTAAGCACATCAACGAGCGTGCCACCGTGTTCCTTACGCTCTCTTGCCTCAATACAGCAGGAGTAGAACAGCGCTTCGGGTACAGCCAATTTATAGCCTTTATTTTCATCTTTCTCAATAAAATCATTGATATACAGCCAAAAACATAATTCATGAGCTACGGACTCTCGTATATTAAGGTGAATACTCAGCATCTCGTCACAGATATTGCCCTCGCTTGCACATAGTTTGAGCGCTCTTGCCAAAAGCTTACCAAATTCGTTTTCACTTGTCAGAATTTCTATCAGCTTGCTTTGTAAATTTTCCCCGTCGTAACTATCGTCCTCTTCGTCATCGTCGTCATCTTCGTTTTCATCCATATCCTCATGCAGTCGCGCTATGAGCTCACGCCGCCGTCTTTCGAGATATTCCCTACGGCGACGATTCATTGTCTCTTCGTCGTCCTCGTCTTCTTCGTCCTCATTACTGGATATTGGGTCACATTTTCTGCAGACTGGTGGACTCACGCACTCTTCACTTACATATTCATAGCTCAACTCATCGGAAAGAGGCAAGGCCTCTCCCGCGCCGACAAGTTCATCCACGACGCGGGCAGCCTCTTTATATGTTACAGAAAACTCAATCTGAATGAGCGGTATTGAAAATGTTCCGCTGTTTTTGCAGAATGCCTTAATATCTTTATCCAATGTCATAATTCACCTCAATCCCACATTGCACGGCGACTGCTGCGCTTTTTTACTGTAAAGAGATACCTATCATCAAAGGGATTTACTGCGCAGGTATACTCATGCTCCGAAGCCATTGGCAGCGACGAAAATTCGGGACACAGATAGTAGCGCTCCAGCCGTGACAGCAACACGTGGTCGCAGTTTGCCTCAAGCACGACGCACTCGCCCGGCTCGAAACACGAGAGCCTGCTACGCGTTATGAGCGGTATGGTTTCAAGCTCATAGTGCTCGATCTCACTCCCGCTACCATTGAGTGCTGAGAGCGGAGATATACGCGTCATTTCGCCACACTCACGACTGAACTGCTGCAATGTATCATAGTTGTTTGAACCGAGAAATATCTTTACGTTAAGGTTATCTAATATAATTTCAGCGACGTCCTTGCCGTACACGTTATTGAGCTGCGCATACGACTGAATGACGAGCGTGAAGTAGATATTTCTGCCCGCGCAGGCCGAGATGGTGGTGTCGAAATCGCGCAGGGCGGGAAAGTTGCCGAACTCGTCCAATATAAAGTAGAAAGGCACGGGCAACTTACCACCAGGCATAGTGTTAGCACGTTCTATTAACATCTTATACATGTTCTGCACAAAGAGAGATATTACCTGATAGTGCGCCTTTATTTCGTCGCGGTAGTCGATAAACACCGCCACGGGGCCATCGACAAGACTGTCAAAATCGAAAGAATTACAGCTGGTTATCTGGCATATAGTACTATCGCGGAACACAGATATCTTTGAGTCAAAACTGCTGATTATACACTTTCTGGTATTAGGCGCATTCTCGATAAAGTTATTTTTTGCGAGAATATATGCGCGTGAATCTGCCTTACGCCCGGTAAAAAAGCCACCCTCATCATATCTTCTTTCATCTCCGTCTCTGAAGCTTGAGTATATACTGAATATAGTGCGGAAGGAAAAGGTATCCTCTGTTATAAGCTGTTTTTGAAACTCACACTCATCGCGTTCATCCAGCAATTGCTTGTTACTGTCCTCCAAAAGCGCCCAAACAAACGATTTCAGAACCCCTCGCGCGCAATCTTCCCAGTACGGATCGTCAGTGCGCTGAGTGACGATGAGCATTGAGGCAAGATCGTCGATGTCCTTACCGACAGACTCCAGCTCCATCCGCTCATACATATCTATGTCGCGCTCAAGTTCGCTGCGCTTTGAGTATATCTTGCCCCTGAACTTGTTGCGCGAACCCTTTTGCGTATCCACTGCCTCCACTTCGTCGCGCAGTGAAATTGCGTGTTGATACTTGCGAAATATCGGTGTAAGCACATTCCAGCACTCACTATGAATGTAATCGCGGAAATTCAAGAGAATTACGCGATAGCCCTCGTTGCGCAGCGTCTGAGAAGTTGTGCGATAGAGCTCGCCCTTGGGATCGGATATCACCATGCTGCGCTTTAATTTGCGCCTGGCGTTTGATATTATGGCGGGTATCACATAACTCGTCGTTTTACCAAGCCTCGTGGCGGCGACAACGAGCGTGTGGTTCTCCTCCTTTGAATAAGCCTGCATAAGTTTGCCGTTGCGGTATGTATTTGCCTTTAAAACTCCTCTGATATCGCTCTCCGACAGGTCATCATATGCCACCCAGTTAAGGCGATCCCCGTCGGCTGCACAGCTAAAAAGTTGTCTGTTTTCATAGGAATTAAAAAGCTCATTATTTAACATTATTTATATCCCCTCCAAAACCTATTGCACTCTTTTGAGTATTTTTGATATACGGTGCAATCATATCGACTGTAATTGTAATATCCTTACGATTGGCACTATTATGACGAATAGCAGCGTCGAGTGCCTTCTCTGCTTGGTCTATACTGCAACCACGCATACTCAAATATGCTTCATCGCAAATCGTAGCCGAGGTAAGGCCATATGTTTTAGATCTTGCGCTTATAATCTGATAAAAGCTTTCTTTGCGCTCCTCCAAAGATAATTCCTTTAGCTCCATGACCTGAAAATGTTGCTTAAATGCGCCGGCGTTGCGCTTGTCGCTGAAGCAGATTATCATTATGCCGCTAAGGTCTAACGTAACGCCCAATGTACTTATATGGAACTGCCTGCGGGCGTTACTACGAGCGAAGTTTATCACAACTGACAGCGCCTGCTCATTCAATTCGCCGCGAGCGGACAACATAAATACATTGAACTTATCCTCGTCGATATTGCGTACAAATACATTGCCGGGCGACGGCTCCAGATCATAGCCGGTAAGCGTAGCGATGTCTACACGTACAATATGCGCGCCTCTCAGCATATCAGCAAAAGCATTTGCATACAAACCCTGCATATACTCGCTATCGGACACAATACAAAGAGGACGTATTCCCGTTCCGCTGCTTGAAACGCGTGACAGCCACTCTTCTATTTCGCGCTTCTCCTCATTCCTGTTAAAAGGAAGTTTGATTTTACAGTCGCGGGCAATATCAGCAAAACCGCTTTTACCGAGCTTTAACGGAAGATTGCCCACCGTAGAGAATAAGTCTTTGCTAGCCGTGTAGATAAGCCTCTCTTTGTCATCGAAGCTTAAAACACGACTATTAAGTATGCGGGAAACTTTGGCGTCGTACTGCTCGCGCTTTAATGTGTTGGACGCAAATGCCTTTGTTAAAAGCACGCTTGCACTCAAATCGCCTAAATACTGCGGCATATCGTAATTACTGATTACTGCCTGTACGAGACTTTCATAAGGAGTATTACATGCCGCTATATCTAACCGTGCCAAATTATAGTTGCGACTACTCTCCTCGTATTCAATGAGGGCGAGCAGACTTACAATGTCCAGCCAGTCGGCGGCGTTCTTAAGCTTTCTGATCCCCGCCTTAAAATTCCTGTCGAAGAATATTCCCTCGCACTGTAACAAGCCACACACAAACAGCGCGTTCACTGAACCTGCATTAGCTGCCGCAATTAAGGTGTTATATATCACCTGTCTCGGCACATTTTTGCTGACTTCAAGGGAAGTATCTTTAAGCGATGCCAGCACATTGCCCTTTATGCGGATAACCTCCTCATACTCGGGTGAAAGCGGTGAACTTTTGTCTGACAGTTCATAATACTTGAGCAGCCTGTTGTGCTGATTAAACTTATTGATCGTGTCTATCTCATTCAATTCATGGTTACTTGCTATGTTGTAGAGCTTCTCAACTTCCAGGTTTGACATAAAAAACATTTTTGCAAGCCGACAGAAGAGCTTTTTGCCTCCGTCCAAAAAATCACCAACAAGCGTTACAATATAAAAATAGTTGGTTAAAAAAAGTTCTGTTGCCGCGTTTAACATTTTTCTATTATCTCCTTTCTTCTTTTGGTTCTAATAAGCATGAACTACTTTGTTTGCCATGCGTTTTTCTTATATTAATTGTAGCTCTTATTTAGTTAAGCAAGCCAGAAACTTAAATATTAACCTATTGGACTTTAGTACAAACTTTTGAACCGCCTCAACAAAACATATATGGAATCATAAAATACCGATGGCTGGGTTTATCATTGTTCAAATCCCATGTAACATCAACTTTTTTAATTTGGCCATTATACAAGACCAAATTCCACGCATGGTTCCCTCGTGTATGGCTTATATTCACATAGCCACTCATATAGGTACATTCGATATTCAAATACTTAAGTAAAATCTGGTACGCCCTTGCAATCCCCTCACACACTGCCATTTTTTCAAAGAGCGGGCCGATAACATTATGGTCGTTTATTCTATATATGGACTCATCTGATTTAACGCGAGGATTATATTTTACCGTCTTTGCAAGATAGTCGTGCACCTTACGCATTGTTGCGTAATCGCAGTTAGACTTTAAGCTTTCCGCAATAACTTTTATCTGCTCCAGATATTGCTTGGCGACTGTACGTTGTATGCGATACTTAAAGTAAACTACAGTTTTTTCGGCCTGCATTCTGCTTCCGTATAAAACCGAGCCCCAATCCACATAGAAAAAATGAGGGTTATCATTTTTCACGGCTTCTAAAACTTTCTGTAAATTAGGTACTGTGTCAATCACTGCCGCTGAAGAATATCTTTTTAAAGCAAAAGCTATCTTCGTATACGCATTTCGTGCATTTAAAGATAGCTTTCTATAATGATAATACCTAAGCATCTTCTGTCTTACTCTTCTTTACTCTTTGTGTTTGCTTAATTTTTACCGTGTACTTGCTACAAAGTGAGAACGCAATATCGTCCTGCGTAACGCCATACATTGAACGTTCTTCAAGCCATCTCTTACTGTTTCTCACAAAATTCTTGCCATCGCCTTTCTTAAAATACTGAGCAATTTCAAGGAGTTTTTCAGCAAACGCCTCATCACTCAAAAACGCATTACGCAATCCATCAGTTGAAATTATAAGTATCTCCGGCTGGAAGAAGCTATCTGTAAATTTTCTTCCCTTGGTAATGGGCACAAAAATCGATGCAAAATTTTCCAGCATTAAGCCGAAGTTACCACATAATGACGCAGTCGACGTACCAAACTGGCTTGATGAGGGTAGCAGCCACTCTACCCTTTTACCGTTCACGGCAACAACGTCGCCGTCACCAATACCTACGGCAAACACAAATTTATCTGTAACGACCATAGCATTCATTGTTGTCCCATAGAGCAACGTTATTTTATAAATAGCCTCTTCGCATTTGTGCCGATATTCTGCCAGCGCCCTGAATTCACGCACAGGCATTTCACCGCTACGAACTTCATATATGCTCTTCGCATATTTTGAAAGTTCATTGAATTCCTGCTGGAATACCGTATCCTCGGGATGATTTACCTTATAGTCGTCGAGCACAACGCCGACCCAACCGCAAATAAACTTTTTTATTATTTCTTCGCGGCCATCATTTAGTGTAATACCGTAATCTTCTATGCTGTCTTCATCTTTTCTCTTGTCCTGCAAAACTTTGGCAATAACCCACGTTGCTAGCTCAGCACCCTTAGCCGCATATTTACACTTACGGTCGCCGTGGCCATCAGCGCAGACCATTATGACGAAATCGTTAAACTCTTTCGTAAGAACGAAATCCTCGCAGGCAAGTCCTTTTTGTAATTTTTTGTAACCGGTTGTTTTTCGACTAACTACGTACATGGCATCCTCCGTTTTAATTCTTAAAAGATATTGCACCGACAGGACATATTTCGATACAATATCCGCACTTATCGCATTTACCACCGTCTATGGTTACACTACCGTACAACAAAGCGATTGCCTTGTGCGGACAACGAGTTGTGCAGAACAAGCAATGATTATTTCTGCAATGCGAAATGTCAATAGCTAAATTCGCCTCTGCCATTTTGCCTGCGGTATCGGCAGAATTGCCGATACCGCCCACAACTTGATTATTTAGAGCGAAACTTGCTATCATTGTTTTAGTATGTTTGTCTTCTATGACCACGCTACCACGCTTTTTGGCGAATAGTTTTGAAAACCAGCTCATGCCGCTCACCTACACGCTCAATCTATACCATCGAACAGGTCATCCAGCATAGTATCTGTCTCGGTTTTACGGATTGCACCATAAGGACAGACAGCCTCACAACGCCCGCAACCGTTACATATATCTTCGTTGATGGATATGATACCGCTATGTATTTCGATTGCAGAAACAGGGCACTTATTGCCGAGGCATTCCATACACCTGTCCTTCTTGCACCTGACTATATCTATCTGATACTTAGTCTTGGCTGTCTCCGCAGCTGGAGCCGCAACTGCCTCCTTCTCGTCAAAGTTATCTTCTTCGTCAGGTTCTTCGAAGAGTTCTTCGTCGAGTTCATCGTCTTCTGAGGAGTCATCGTCGTACTCGTCTTCATCGTCGTCGAAATCGTCGGCGACGGGACTTGTAGTATGATGAGCCAGCGAAGCGCGCGTCATATAGTCCAAAGCGGATGCTATAGACTCGCACGCTTCCACACGATAGAAGCGCGAGTTCTCGCCGAGATCCTCGTCGCCGTCGCTGAAATAGCGGAGCATATCTTCGCACGCATCATCGCCGACTGCTATGGAGTACCTGTCAACATTTCTGGCATAATCCATCTCGATGAGATACTGATTGAACTCGTCAATTACGTTCCTGTACGCAGGCCCCTTCTGCTCGATGCCATTGGAATCGGTAGGCCAGCCATCCGACATCAGGATAACGCTTACAGCTTTGTTGTAACCCTTCCCTTCACGCTCGGGACGGTCATCGCGCAGATACTTATGACTAATAAAGGTTTTGAGAGTGTTCAGCGACGCCCTGAGTTCAGTACAGCCGTCAGCTTCAAACCTGATTTCCTCAAAACCGCGTGAAACGGGCTGAAATTCAGGGAACACTGCTTTACCATACGAATCAAGCTCGATGATTTGCAGGTACACTCTGTAAAGCGGGTTGCCCCTTTCAAAATCTTTGAGACTCTTTGTAACACGCTTTAATCCGTCGTTGAGCTGTTCGATTTTAGGAATAGTCACAGGTTCACCGTTTTCATTGAATACGGTGCTGGTGCCCCCCATACTACCCGATTTATCGAGAATGAGAACGAGGTATATAGGCTTGCGGTTGTCAACGACAACCCTTTCGCCTATCCCACCCGTTTTACCGGGTATAGAACCTCTGGCAACACCTTTGCTTGCAAACCTATTGAATATGTTCATTTTACTTGTCCTCCTATAAATTTTAATGAATATTTGCCTATTTTAAGGACTGCGTCCATAAAGATAGGTATTGTTTCGCCTCGTTGAAATTCTCTGCACTGTCCGTTTTTCAGTTCGGCAGTAACAGACTGTGCGCCGGTGCAAAGCAACCCGTACTTCTTGTCGTAATCAGATACAACGACCTTAAAAAGCTGATAGTTGCTCTGGTCGCCCCACAACTCGGTAGACCATAGTTCTGCGCCATTGAAAAGGTGTACGCCAGTCGCGCTGTTCTTGTCACACACCAGTTTGATGGGCGGTTCAAGAAGAGCGCCGCATACATTACAGTGTTTGGCCGTTCCGCCAAAGAAATGCTCTTCCCCACAATGTTTGCAGAGATAATGGTCATTGTAAAGGCGGACGAATATCTCCTGCCATTCCCTCGGATCGACGCGCTTCTTCCCGTCGTACAGACCGTCTACAAACGTCTGGTGCATAGCGTCCACAAAATACTGCGGGTATTTCTTCATGCGCTCTATCAGCCGTTTGTTGCTTTCCAACGGACGATTGCTGGGATCGTTGCGATTGAAGATGTATATCGGATTAGTTGCAAATGTGTATGTGTCGATATCGGTTGTGCAGGGTTCTTCGTACTTCCTGCCTATCAACGGGTGACCTCCCCAAAAGGTAATTCCCACCATAGAACCGAAAGCAAATGAGTCGTTGTATTTATTTGGCACTTCCTCGCCGCGCATTGTAAGCGGCGGCATAAAACCTATGGTGCCGCTCACAATCGGCTTTGTGCGGCCGCCAACCGCGGTATCGGTATCGAGTATTTTAACCGACATGTCATATTTGTTGATTTTGATGTTTTCAAACTTCAAGTCCATTAAGGCTATGTCGGCCTCGTAGAGGATTTTGATTGCTTCAGCGATGTTGTACATAATGGCAATTTTTTGATTGAAGGGCAATTCCATACGGATAATATTGCCCTCCCCGTCATCCACCTCTATGCCGTTGAAGAGAATACTTCCGTCATCGTAGAGATCGTCGCTGACATACTCCATAACGTAGCCGATTGCCTCGCCCACCTTTACAATATATAGCGGATGTACGAACGCCGAGCTTGCCTTGCCACGGCGGCGAAGATTCTCAATCTGCCGCCGAATACGTTTTACTTTACCCGTGTGAAAGAGCTTCATTGCATACACATCCTTGCCGGCATGTACCTTATATATGTCGCCTTGACCGCTGCCCGTATGAATGAGGCAGTCGACCGTAAATTCGCGCTGTCCGTCCTCGGATAAAACCTTCTGGTTCGGTTTAAGTTTGAGCATATTACGCCACCTCCTCGATTATCTTCATGGCCACTGACTCTTCAAGCAAGTCTTTTATAAACTGCTGGTTGTCATCGCTGTCGGTTAAGCGAAGCAGCAGCGCAAGCAAATAGCAGGCACGCTTTTCACCCATGTTTTTGTAAAGGTAGTAGGCTTTGTTTGTAAATCCACTGAGCTTACCACTATCGCCGTTTATCGCAGCTTTATGGGCACTCTGCGCGAGTTTTACAAGAAACGCCTGGGTATTTTGCTTGTAGCTCAAATCGATCACCTGCTGCGTCGCGGCCTTGATTGTATCGTCGCATGATTGCCTGCATGTGGCCTCGATATCCATTTGCGCAAATTCAGGTACGGTCAGCGGTGCAATAACCTCTGCACGCTCCACACCTTTATTTATGTCGGGCTCATTCATTTGCCCGCGCAAAGCTATCTCTTCGAGGGTAACGGGAACGGCAGGCTTTGTCGCAGTAAGGTAATTCTCCTCGACGTCGCTGCCGAGACGGTGCTCGTTGTCGATCATCTTAGGTAGCTGCGATTTATACGCCTCCGGCTTTTCAAGCAGATAAACGAGCGACAGTGGCAATACCCTCCAGCCCGCTCTTTCAAGCAGATTTATCTTGGTGTAAAGTGTATTGGGGGTGATTTTATGGTTCGGCAAAAGGAAGCCTACTTTGAATTTGTCCGCATCGGGTGTACCCAGTACTCCCAAATCGACCATCATCGCATTAGCCCCGACCTTGGTTCTTACTTCGCAGCCGTTCAATGCTGCCGATATTACCTTTGCGGCATATGCGTTAGTCTTATCATCGACTATCGGCTTTTCTGCTATGCAGGACATATTGCCGGTAGCCGCATATTCGAGATAGGTGTACAGCCGTTTAAGACTCCTTTCGCTGTCCTTGATTTCGGTATAATCGAAGGCGAGATAGACGATATTCTTTTCTCTTGCGCGGGTGAAAAGTACATTCAGGCGGTTATTGCCGCTCTGCTCGCCCTTTTCGCCGCCGTGGAAATAACCGGAGATGTTCTTCTGCAACACGCCCTTAGCATTACGCCTTGCATGGTCTATCGCTATGATAATCACGTCCGCCTCTTTGCCCTGTGCATTCTCTAATGAACGCACCCAGACATCTTCATCGTTATCAATGTCACAGTCAAGGTGTCCGTCTGATATGAGGTCTTCCAGTTTATCTATTACCATATTCTGGAATATATCGTTCAGGGTTACCACCCCCACGCTCTTTTCTGGCGTATCGTCTTTGATTTGAGCTACGCGTTCGGCGATTCTCTTTGCCATCTCACTCTTGACTCCCTCCATATATGAAAGAATATATGTGTTTTTTTCTTTACGAGCAGAGCTTTGATTGTTCAATGTCTTTGCCGCCAACGCTTTAGCCGTATCAAAAGGCACATCCACTTTCACGATTTCAAAACCGAGATACGCGGGCAATTTACTCCATGATGTGAATACGTCAGGCGTCAGATTGATATTGCCGTTATAGCACAGCAGATTTGACGCGGCAAACAGGTGCTGGGTTTTGGAGCGATAATGATAGCTCAACCTCCTGCTCGGAATGCCCTTGCCCTGGACGAGATGAAGAATGGATTTGTCAGTTCTCGACAGATCGAACTCTCCGTTTTCATCGTACCCGTCCTCGTCATCTGACATGAAGAAGGACATAATGTCGAGCTGGTTATTGTCGCCGAAGGCTATGAGCTGCCTCTCCTTAATAAGGAATGGCAATACGCTTGCGATAGGAACCTGCGAGGCCTCGTCTATCAGTAGCGCATCAAAAATGTTCATTTCGTCCGTCACATAGCTTATAGCAGATGACGGCGTAGTAACGATGACGGGACAGAGCTTTAAAATAGTAGCACCGTACTTCTTAAAGAAGTCGGTCACACTCATTTTGGACGTCTTGATTCGCTCTAAAATAGGGATCAGTTCTGTATCCTCAGCAACAGCCTTAACAATCCGCGCGCTGAGTTGTTGACGCATATAATCCCTGTAAAGCGACTGTAACTTGGCGTAAACTTCAGTAAGTTTTGCGTACTTTGAACGCAGAAATACATTGCCGTATTTTTCAATATTTTTGTCGTGGATAAGTTTTGATGCCAATATCCTTGCCAGATTGGCCTTTGCAACAGCGCATATTTCGGTATATGCTATGCAGTTACTCTTCACGAACGCGATGATATCGACGCCATTATCCTTTAAGCCGTCGACGCTCTCTGAAAGAAGTTCGTCCGTCTCGTCGTCACCTGTAGTGCCGTCGCGCAAGAATCTTTCAAAATCTTCATCGGATACCGTATTATTTATATCTTCCTGCAGTGTTTCAAGTTTCCTGCACACGATACGGTATTTATCAAGGCTGATATTGAGCGACGATACATCATCACACGCACCCCTGCATATTGCCTCTCCAATGAGCTCATAGAGCGAAAGATCTAAACCGAGAATTGCCGAGTATACGGCATCATTGTAATCTGCGAGACTCTTTTCAACCTCCGCCGCCTCGCAGAGAAGATCCCTTGCACGAACGGGATCGACATATACCTGTGCTTTATTGCTTATTCTGTCGAGCTGGTCAATTATCTGCGGAACTGTCATCTTGTTATCGATTTCGAGGCAGAACTGATCCAGTCCCATTTTTGCGGCATATTTGAGAAAAACTTCATTTGCCGCTCGTTTCTCGTTCATAATGCAAAGGTTACGACCTGCAATTACAAGGCTTGCGGCTAAGAGCACCATCAGGTGTGATTTGCCGGTACCAGCCGCCGCAGAGATATTGATACTATGACCGTCTAAAACCGTCCGTATGACTTCTCTCTGGCTGTCGTCGGTGGGTAGCGGATAGATGGGATAATCAGCGACCTTTCTGACAGCTAACTCTTCATACTTCCTCTCGCCCATCAAAACCTGAATAAGTGGAGTTGCCGCAAGTTCATCGATATGCTTTTCAATGAGCTGACATATTGTCTCATTGGTGCTGTCAAGCAGGCAGATATTGAAATCGTTGATGTTTACGTCGATATCGGGACAGTATTTAGCATTGTCTTCGATCGCTTTTAATACGTCAAGTGCGGGCTGTCCGAACGGTATGTTATCCATTGTGACGTTCAGAAACAGCTCTATATTTTTCTGCTTGAGTTCCCTTGCGAGAATACTGTTTACCTTCACCGTATCGGCTATTATAGTAAAACGAGGCCTGTCCTTGGAGTTCGAAGCTTCAGCTATCTGACACTGCATGATGGGCGAAGTCGCTCTGACCGCAGGCTTTGTCGCCGTAGCCTCCGTAATCGTCCACGTGGCAGTGCCGAGGGTGAGATAGAGGATTTCCTTTGCCTTGTCCTTTCGGGCTTCCGCGGACTTCCTGCTGAGGTCCTTCCACACTTTCATCATCTCGAAATCTTTGTTATTGGACTTCGCAAAATAATGATACTGTGACAGCGGACCGTGTTTTTGTACGTATTCATATTGGTTGGCGGATACAAGAACGCCGTCCTCGGCCATAAACATGATGGTATCCCCATCCCAAACAGCGTTTTCGCTGGACAAAAACACATCTGATAACGTGACCGATTCCCCGCTGTACCTTTCGACAGACATTTCGTCCTCAACCGGAATTATCTCGTGAAGCTTCTTTTTGTCTGTACACGATAGTATAACGGCCGCCTGTTTTCCGAACAAGCGAATGGAATTCTTGTTCAGACGGATAAAGTCTCCTGCTTTCTGCTGTCTGCGGTACTGCATTACCAGCCTGATCAACTTCAAATTTACCCGTTCGGGGATGTCTTTTGAACTCATACCTTGTCCTCCTTTGTTTCGATTTTACGTACTGATTATTGCATATCCGGTGTACTCATAGGATGCCAAGTATTACCTGAATACATATAGGCGCGATGGCTACTATAACCGACCATACCCTTAAAGGCGTTCTTATACGCGATACCGCCGCAATAAACAAAGCAACAACCGCATAGGCAATATGTATGATTTTCCAAAGCGACTCCGAAAGAGTCACACCCAGCGTTTCCCACACACCCGGGAAGAAAATCAAAGCCGATAACGCAAGCCCTAAAATCGAAAGCACAACCACTATCGCGCCTGCGAGTTTTGAATACAGCTTTTTTGCAGGAATCTCTGCACGCTGGCTTTTTGATAACTCGGTAACCTTCCTGTTAGTGTCCTTAACCACCGCCATGAGTTCCTGAGCACGAATTTTAGTTTCCATAATAACTACTTCTCCTTTTTGAATTTATTTACTGAGCCCACACTCGGTGAGCTTTGAAACGTTGTTATCCCTTATTGATTGCCTTGCTCCTCAATCATGGTTTGCAGGAACAAGCCTTGCTTTACAGAGACCACAGAGCACATAGACATCTTTCGTCGCTCGTACGCTTATACCACAGTTAAGACAAACCAGCTTACGTGTGCTCGACGGCTTAGTCTGACGGACTACCTTCTCCTCTCCGTTATCAGAGCCAAACCAATCAGGGGAATTGCGCCTTCTGAGGTCGTAGAGTATGCGACCTCTTGTAACGAATTTTGCCAACAGAGTTTTACTTTCGTCTGTAAGTTCAGTTTTACACCACCCGTGATAACTTCCTGTATTTTCCACCTTAAGTCCATGTCTTTCAGCGATTGCCTTAAAGTCTTTATTATGGTAATAACCATATCTGGAGGTATCTTTGACTCCTTTCACATAGGCATAGTGATGGCACATCTCGTGCAGCATTGTTCCGGCAATTTCCTCTAAGGGGCGGTCGAGCCACTGGGAACATATGTTAATTTCCACAGAACCTTCATAGTCGTCACCCGTCGTCCAGACCTTATGGGGGACGAACCATCCGTATGCCCTGCCACGCATATCCTGCCTGACAGTAATAACTGGCATAACAAGCTCGTTATTAAAGTATAGTTCGTTCCAGAACGAATACAACGCAGTCATATTCTTTAAAGTATCGAGGTAATCTTTGCTCGGGCTAAACTTATCTTCTGCCATAGCTCTCCTTTATACTTTTGCAAGTGCACTTTCAAAAATCCTTCATTCAAAAAACAAAATTCATTCCAAAATGTTAATGATTTCTAAATCCCTATCATTATGGATACCGTTTGCAATTCTTTATCTCATGCATTAAGTGAAACACTTATCTGATCAATCTCGTTCAGAATTCCTGTAAGATAATACTTGCTTTCAAAGGCAATTAAATCAATCAATGATACGCTGTTCGCCATCTTTCTGATGATTTCCCTTTTGATATATGTGTAAATACTATTGTCGGTAATATCCTTCAAAGCCTTATCTCCATAGAAGCAAGTATCTATACTATTAATGATTTCTCTTATCTTTTGCTTTTCATCCAGTAATTTACG
>ERZ1090879.766-NODE-766-length-19049-cov-8.821891_pt1 | contig 19049 bp, 22 predicted proteins | sample MGYA00478472_ERZ1090879 | MGnify/ENA primary metagenome ERZ1090879 (study PRJEB33644, sample SAMEA5815723) | chicken gut metagenome | biome: Chicken; feature: Gastrointestinal Tract; material: Caecum | place: Ireland | collected 2019-01-01 | study: A study of the... | reverse complement strand
ACCACCCCCCCCCCCCCCCCCGCCGCCCCGCCCCCCCCCCCCCCCCCCCCCCCCGCGCCGCTTTTTGAATCAGTAATCGGTCAGTCCCAAAAGCAATCGACGCTTACGCCGAAATATTTTGCCATGTCGGCGAGCAGCGACAGCGGCGGTTCGCGCTGCGCCTTTTCGTGGTGCAGACACGTCACCGTGTTTATGCCCAAAGCTTCGGCAACCTGTTTTTGCGTAAGCTCGTTTTCGGTTCTCAGTTCTTTAAGTCTTTTTCCTAAAAAAATATCCATTGTGCGCCGCCTTTTCGCTTGACATATTATCATTTTGTTAGCATATTAAAAATAACAACTACCAAAATGTTAATAAAATTGCCCCAAGACTCATAACGCCACATATGAGCAACCCATCATACGAGGCTGACGCCGCCGCGCTTTGCGCGGCGGCGTCAGCCTTTCAAAGCGGCGGAGGCAAGTAACCCATGTTGCGTCCGCGTGCATAAACTGCAATATAATGTCTTTTTACGGGAGATAAATTTTGCAGTTTTTTACAAGTCTTCCGGGCTGGCAGCAGGCAATGCTCGCGTGTACGTTTACGTGGGCAATGACTGCTGCGGGCGCGTCGCTCGTTTTTTTCTTCAAAAAAGTTGGGCCCTCCGCGTTCAGCCTCATGATGTCGGGCGCGTCTGGCATAATGCTCGCGTCGTCGTTTTTTTCGCTGCTTCTGCCCGCGCTCGAAGCGGGAGGGGAATACTCGTATATAACCCTCACTTCGGGCTTTGCCCTCGGCGGGTTGTTGATAATTCTGACAGATATTGCCGTCGGCAAGCTCAACGCGTTTTCTGATAAATCCGTGCGCTCGGGCGCCGTCACCTGTGCCGCCGTAACCATTCACAACATACCCGAGGGAATGGCGGTGGGGGTGGCGTTCGCCGCAACCGGCGGTGGCGCGGCGGCAGTTATCTCCGCTGCAATGCTTGCTTTCGGTATAGGAATACAAAACTTTCCCGAGGGAATGTGCGTGGCGTTTCCGCTGCGAGCCAACGGATTTTCGCGCTTTAAAAGTTTTTTCATAGGTCAGCTCTCGGGCGCGGTTGAAATAGTCGCGGGCGCCGTCGGCGCGCTCGCCGTAACGTTCATTTCGGGAATTCTGCCATTTGCCCTCGCTTTTTCGGCGGGCGCAATGCTCGCCGTCGTCTGCTCGGAACTCATTCCGCAAAGTTTTGAAAACGGCAAAATAAAGGCGACTATCGGTGTAATTGCAGGTTTTGCTTTGATGATGGTTCTCGACATCGCCCTCGGCTGAATAAAAATATACAACGGCGCCGCGCGAAATTGCAATTTCGCGCGGCGCTCAAAATTACGGCAAATCGCAGCCGCCGCCTGACTTTCCGCAAGGACAGCCCGGTAAAGTGTGTTAGCCTGATAGCGGAGCAGGGCAGCGGCGACGCGCCGCCGGGATTTGCCTTAAATTGTATAATTTCCCGCACGCGCGCCCAAAATAAAAGTATGAAAAAGGAAATAGACCTCACCCGCCGCGACGAGCGCGAAAGTTTCATCAAGCCCAAAAAGGAGGGCGACTGCAAATGACGGGCAAGCACAGGGAAAATTACAACAAAAACTACCTTGAATATGTAAAAAGCCACGAGCCAAAGACAAAACATTTCAAAAATTGTCTGGCGGCGTTCGGTGTGGGCGGGCTTATCTGCACGATAGGTCAGTTTTTACGGTACATGCTCCAATTCGCGGGGCTGACGGGCGACGTGCTCGCGGGCAGCGTCTCGGTAATTTTAATATTTTTAGGCTGCCTTTTAACGGGGCTGGGCGTCTACGACCGCATAGGCAGATACGCGGGCGCGGGCTCGATAGTACCCATAACGGGCTTTGCAAACTCGGTCGCCTCGCCCGCGATAGAGTTCAAAACCGAAGGCTGGATATACGGCATGGCGGCAAAAATGTTCACCGTCGCGGGCGCGATCATAGTTTTCGGCGTATTTTCGGGCGCAATAGTCGGTCTTATATATTATTTTGTTTAAAATCCTGCGCGCACCACAATATATAGTGTGTTGTCAAAAAAATAAATTGCACATTTTGTGTAAATACTATTGACAAACTACCGTGCGGGTGCTATAATATCCATACTTCAATAAACCGCCCGCGCGACTGACGAATTTGCGGATTAACCGCAGGGGAGCGACAGGCGGAATAGCAATGTCGTTCGTCTGGGCAAGTTTATCGTTTAGCGGGTAAATGTTGCCCTTTTTTTATGGAGGTCGCGCGCATGACGGGTAAAATTCATTCCTTTGAATCTTTCGGCACGGTAGACGGCCCCGGCATACGCTTTGTCGTGTTCATGCAGGGTTGCCCGATGCGCTGCCTTTATTGTCACAATCCCGACACGTGGTCGGCGGCCGGAGGAACGCAGTACACGGCGGAAGAAGTCGCCTCGCGCATTCTCAAATACAAGAATTACTTTACGGGCGGCGGTGGCGCAACCGTGTCGGGCGGTGAACCGCTCATGCAGGCGGCGTTCGTCGAAGAGTTGTTCACCATACTCAAAAAATCTGGCATTCACACCGCCCTCGACACCTCCGGCGCACTGTATGATGCCCGCAATCCCCGCGCGTTCGACAGCCTTTTAGCCGTCACCGACCTTGTTCTGCTCGACATAAAGCACATCGACGACGGCGAACACATAAAGCTCACCGGGCGTTCAAATAAAAACATACTCGCCTTTGCCCGCTATCTTTCGGATTTGGGCAAACCCGTGTGGATTCGCCACGTGCTCGTCCCGGGCATTACCGACAACGACGAATATCTTCACCGCCTCAAAGCCTTTCTTTCAACGTTGACCAATGTTGAGAAGGTGGAGGTATTGCCATACCATACAATGGGCGAGGTGAAGTATAACAAGCTCGGTATAAATTATCCCTTGAAGGGCGTTCAGCCGCCCTCGCCCGAGCGCGTAAAAAACGCAAAGGAAATATTAAAATGATAAAACTCATAGAAATAAGCGGCGATTCCTGCGCAAGCTGCCACGCATTGCTGCCCGGGCTCAACGCCGTCGCCAATGAGAACGGCATCGCCCTCGAAAGGATAGATATCGAAACTTCGCCCGAAGCCATCGAAAAATACGGCGTCGAGCGCATTCCCACAATAGTCCTCGCCGACGGCAAAAAGATAATAGCCAAGTGTTCGGGGTTCCAGCCCGAAGAAATACTCTCCCTGTGGGTCGAAGCCAAGCTTGAAGAGTATTCCAAAAATTAACTAACCACGGTTAATATTTCTATCTCCAACCGCTTGACAACTGTATTGCAATATATAAATATATATACGATAAAACAAGATTAAATCTTATTAATGAGGTATTTATGAACTACAAAGCATGGGAAGGATTTGTTCCCGGAAAATGGAGCGACGACGAGGTCAACGTCCGCGACTTCATTCAGCGCAACTACACCCCCTATGAAGGCGACGACAGCTTTCTCGAAGATCCCACCGAAGCTACGACAAAGCTGTGGAACGAAATTCTCGACCTGTCCGCAAAGGAGCGCGCCGCTGGCGGCGTTTTAAAGGCGGATACAAAAATTATCTCCACGCTCACCAGCCACAAGGCGGGATATATCGATAAAGAACTCGAAAAGATAGTCGGCTTGCAGACGGACGAGCCCTTCAAGCGCGCCCTGCAACCCTTCGGCGGCATCAAGATGGCGGAGCAGGCGCTCAACATGTACGGCTACGAAATCGACCCCGAAGTCAAGACGATTTTTACAAAATACCGCAAGACGCACAACGACGGCGTTTACGACGCCTATACCCCCGAAATGCGCCGTGCGCGCACCGCTCACATCCTGACCGGTCTGCCCGACACATACGGCAGGGGCAGAATAGTCGGCGATTACCGTAGGGTTGCCCTCTACGGCGTCGATTATCTGATCGCGCAGAAGCAGAAGGATAAGCTCAACATGGACGGCGACATGATGCCCGATAAAATCCGCGACCGCGAGGAGCTCTCCGAGCAGATAAAGGCGCTCGGCGCCCTCAAAGAGATGGCGGCGGAATACGGCTTCGACATTTCCCGTCCCGCCGAAACTGCGCAGGAGGCAATCCAGTGGCTCTACTTCGGCTACCTCGGCGCGATAAAGGACCAGAACGGCGCGGCGATGTCGATAGGCAGAAACTCGACCTTCCTCGACATCTATATCGAGCGTGACCTCAAAAACGGCACTCTCACCGAAAAGCAGGCTCAGGAACTCATCGACCAGTTTGTAATGAAACTGCGCATCGTCAAGTTCATGAGAATAAAGGAATACAACGAACTCTTCTCTGGCGACCCCACGTGGGTAACCGAATCGATCGGCGGCATGGGCGTCGATGGCAGAACGCTGGTAACCAAAAATTCCTTCCGCATTCTGCACACCCTCAAAAACTTAGGACCCGCCCCCGAACCCAACCTCACGGTGCTGTGGTCAAAGAGGCTGCCCTCCGGCTTTAAAAAGTTCTGTGCAAAAACTTCCATTGCAACTTCGGCAATCCAGTACGAAAGCGACGACCTCATGCGCCCCGAAATGGGCGACGACTACTGCATCGCCTGCTGCGTAAGCTGCATGCGCGTCGGCAAGGATATGCAGTTCTTCGGCGCAAGGGCAAACCTCGCAAAGTGCCTTCTCTATGCCATCAACGGCGGCAAGGACGAACTTACCAAGGACAAAAAAACGGGCAAGGCGTTGCAAGTTTCTCCCATGTTCGCGCCCATCTCGGGCGACGGTCCCCTTGACTATAACGAGGTTATTGCCAAGTACGAACAGATGATGGACTGGCTCGCCGGATTATATGTAAACACCCTCAACCTCATCCATTACATGCACGATAAATACAGCTACGAAGCTCTGGAAATGGCTCTGCACGACACAAACGTCCGCCGTTTCTTCGCAACGGGCATCGCAGGTCTTTCGTGCGCGGCAGACAGCCTTTCGGCAATAAAGTATGCCAAGGTCTATCCCATCCGCAACGAGGAGGGGCTGGCTACCGACTTCCGCATCGAAGGCGATTATCCTAAGTACGGCAACAACGACGACCGCGCCGACCAGATCGCCGTGTGGCTGGTAAAGACCTTTATGAACAAGATAAAGAGCCACTACACCTACCGCGAAAGCGTTCCCACGATGTCCATCCTCACGATAACTTCCAATGTCGTGTATGGCAAAAAGACGGGCAACACGCCCGACGGCAGAAGGGCGGGTCAGCCTTTGGCTCCCGGCGCAAACCCCATGCACGGCAGGGATTCCTCGGGCGCACTCGCCTCGCTCGAATCGGTTGCAAAGCTTCCTTACGAATACTCGCGCGACGGCATATCCAACACCTTCTCGGTGACGCCCGCTTCGCTCGGCAAGGACGACTGATTTTAATTTAAAACACAATCTTGTAATAAAACCATACTTGTAAGGCTTTCCTTACTCATGAAATAAATTATTAAAGAGGTAACAAATATGTCAAGAGTAGATAATCTTGTAAACATGCTCGACGCATACGTCGCCGACGGCGGCTATCATCTCAACGTAAACGTGTTCGACAGGGCAACACTTCTCGACGCGCAGGCTCACCCCGAAAAATATCCCCAACTCACGGTAAGGGTTTCTGGCTATGCCGTAAACTTCAACAAGCTTACAAAAGAGCAGCAGGACGACGTAATTTCGCGTACCATTCACGAATCATTCTGAAAACAGAGTATTCTTTCTTAAAGAGTAACCTGTTTTGAACGGTTAAGTATTTTAACTTATTGCTCCAAACAAAAAAAGCCGCAATTCCTGCGGCTTTTTTGTTTGCGCCCTCGCCCTGTCATTACGGCTAAGCGCGTCTTTCTAAATTTGTCATTTCGACTAAGCGCGGCGCAGCCGCGCGCATGGAAAATCTCTTTGTGTAATAACTTGTTTTCATTGAGATTTCTCCACTCGCTATCGCTCGGCGAAATGACAGTTAATAAACAACACACTTTTCGTGAATACCTGAATTTTTATTTTACAAAGGCGCGCGGTTATAGTATAATTAATATGTATAACTATAAATAAGAGGAAAAACAGCTTGTCAAAAAAGGGCAACGCTAAGCGTTCTAAGGGCAGAATAGTCGCCATTGCAAGTGCGGCGGGCGTCGCGGTCGTCTTTGCGGCGCTCATAATCACAAATATCTTTGTGCCCGTCAAATATCTCAGCGCCTACCTCGTTGCGCGCGGCGAAAGGCAGCAGGGCGTGCTCACCGTCACATTTTTGGACGTAGGTTACGGTGACTGCACTCTGTGCGAACTGCCCGACGGCAAAGTGCTGCTCATCGACGGCGGCGACGGCGCGTATGCAAACACACTGTCTATTCTTCGCAAGCTCAACAGCCGTGGGATAGATAAAATAGATTATCTGATCTGCTCGTCCGTGCTCGGCGAATACTGCGGCGGGCTGCCCGAAATTTTGCGCTGTAAGCGCGTCGGCACAATCTTTATGCCGCAGCTCGAAAATGAGTATGTAACGCAGGCTTTTGCTACGTTTTACTCGGCTGCCCATGGCAGCGGCGCGCAAATAGCTTATTCAAGTTATGCGCAGGGCTTTTGCGGCGAGGATTACTTTTTCACATTTCTCTCGCCGTCGCAAGCGGGCGACCCGCAGGGATTCTATGCTGCCCTCGATGCGACTGTTTCGCAGACAAATATTCTCAACGCTTCGGCGGTAATGTGGCTCGAATACGCGGGCACAAGCTTTGCCTTCACCTCGTCCGCGGGCAGCGCGGCTCTCGATGGCGTGCTCACAGACTACGAAATAATAACTCAAACGTGTGGCGATTACGCCCCCGTCGGCGACTTTTCGGTTGAGCTCGAAGGGTGCGACGTCGTCTCCGTCCCCGGTCATGGCTCTGCACAATGTTCCTCGGCGGAGTGGTACGACGTCTTAAATCCCGACGTCGCTGTGATATCCGTCGGCAGCAATTATTCTGACTATCCCTCGGCACAGGCTCTCGCCGACGTTTGCAGCGCGGTCGACCAACCCCTTTTAACCCAGGTGCGCGGCGACATAACAATAACGGTAACGGCGGCGGGCTACGAAATTTCTTAGCCCGCCCGCAAAGGAGATCATATGAAACTTACAACCGCCGGCGAATCGCACGGCAAAACGCTCGTCGGCATAATCGAAGGTCTGCCCTCCAATCTGCCGATCGACATAGATTTCGTCAACAACTGCCTTGCCCTAAGGCAGAGTGGCTACGGCAGGGGCGGGCGGCAGAAGATAGAGAGCGACAAAATCGAAATCCTCTCGGGCGTGCGCAACCGCCTGACCCTCGGCAGTCCGCTCGCCTTTCAGATAGTCAACCGTGACTACGTCAACTGGCAGCCATATATGGCGCCCGAGGGCGCCGACGTGTCGCAAAAGCGCCTTACAAAAGTCCGCCCCGGTCACGCCGATCTGACGGGCGTAATCAAGTACGATCAGACCGATGCACGCAACATTTTGGAGCGCGCCAGCGCAAGGGAAACCGCCGTCCGCGTGGCGGCGGGTGCAATCGCCATGTGCTATTTAAGGGAGTTGGGCGTGCAAATTTCGGGTTACGTAAAGTGCGTGTGCGGGGTAGAAGATAAAGCTTTTTACCCATTCGAGCGGCTTGCCGAAGCAAAAGAACAGCCCCTTTTTATGCTCGACGGCGAATTGCAGAAAAAGGCTATGCAACTTATAGACGAGCTGCGCGTCGCGGGCGATACCGCGGGCGGCATAGTCGAGATACGAGTAAAGGGATTGAAGAGCGGTTTCGGCAGCTGTATGCAGTATACAACCAAGCTCGACTCCATTCTCTGCGGCGCGCTCATGAGCGTGCAGGCGATAAAGGGGGTGGAAGTCGGCATGGGCTTTGGCGTCGCCTATAAGCCGGGCTCGCTCGTTCACGATGAAATTTATTTAAAGGACGGCGCCTATGTGCGCACCACCAACAACGCGGGCGGCATCGAGGGCGGCATGTCGAACGGCGGCGAAATTGTTCTCCGCGCCGCCATGAAGCCCATTCCCACGCTCATGAAGGGTCTCAATACCGTCGACATATCCACGGGTCAACCGGCAAAAGCCGCCAGCGAGCGCAGCGACGTCGCCGCTATCTGCGCGTGCGAAATTATCGCCGAATGTGTAACGGCTACGGCTCTCGCCGAAGTTGTTTCAGCCCGTCTCGGCGGGGACAATTTAAGGGAGGTAAAAGAGCGGTATTCCCGCCTTCCGTAATACGTAGCATGAAAACTTTAACCATAAACACCCCTTCCTGCCAAAGCACAATTTACTGCGGCAACGGCGCGTTTGCCGAACGCACGGCTCTTTTAAAGGGCAAAAATCTTTTTATTGTTACCGATTCCAACGTTTACAGGCTGTATAAAAGCCATATAACGGGGGTTTTCGGCGATTGCCCCGCATATATCCTGCCCGCAGGCGAGCGCAGCAAAAACTACAACCAGCTTTTAAAAATCCTGTCCGCCATGCTCAAAGCGGGCATAACCCGCTCTTCTACGGTCGTCGCCCTCGGCGGAGGGGTGGTGGGCGACATTGCAGGACTCGCCGCCTCGCTCTACATGCGCGGCGTCAACCTCGTGCAGATTCCTACGACCCTCCTCGCGCAGGTCGACAGTTCGGTCGGCGGCAAAACCGCCGTCGATTTCCAGGGGGTAAAGAACATAATCGGCGCGTTCTACCAGCCGTCGGAGGTTATCGTCGACCCGCTCTTTCTCCGCACCCTTCCCCGCCGCGAAATTCGCTGCGGGTTGGGCGAAATAATAAAGTACGGCGCGCTCGACAAAAATATTTACGCTTCCCTCTGCAAAAATGCCCGCTCGCTCTTTTCCGAGGACTTTTTGGAGGGCATAACTTACGACTGCATCGCCCACAAAGCCGCGGTAGTATGTGCCGACGAACGCGATACGGGCGGCAAAAGAAAGACGCTCAACCTCGGGCACACCACGGGCCACGCGTTTGAACTTTACTACAAGCGCAAATCCCACGGCGAGTTTGTGCTCATCGGCATGTATTACGAAATTTTCATCGCAAAGCGCCTTGAAAGGTGCGAAAATAATTATGCCGACAGCCTGATTTCGCTCATTAAAAGGGTAATAAAGAACATTCCCGCATACGACGACGCGGGCAAGGCGGCGGAATTTGCAAAGTACGACAAAAAGAACACGCAAACTTCGATCATTTCGCTCATCGCCCCCTCGCGCGAAGGCGAAAGCGTAGAAATAACCCTGCCCGCCCAAGAGTATTGCGCGCTCGTAGCCGAGTGCGCCCGCACATTGAAGGAGAAAAAATGAAATTAGCAGTAATCGGCAAGGACGTGTCCAGATCGGACAGTCCCAAAATGCACACTTTTATCGCCCGCAATATGGGCAACGACATAACTTACGAAGCCGTTTCCATTCCGGAGGACGAGTTTGAAAGCCGCATTGACGGCATAATATCCCGCTACGAAGGCTTCAACGTAACTATTCCCTATAAGCTTTCGGTTATGTCCCGCTTGAAGTCGGTCGAGGGCGACGCCGCCCTGTTCGGTGCGGTCAATACGGTAAAGTGTTCCGACCTTTCGGGATACAACACCGACGGGCTGGGCTTCATGCTCATGCTCAGGAACAACGGCATAAAGGTGGGCGGCAAAAAGGTATTCCTGCTCGGCGCGGGCGGCGCGGGCAGAGCGGTGGCGCGCAAGCTCGTGCAGGGCGGCGCAACCGTCGGCGTATACGACCGCAATACCGACAGCGCGCTCTCCCTCAAAAAAGATTGTCCGCAGGTAGAAATTATTGAAAACGTAACGCCCGCCGACTGCGATATAATAATCAACGCCACGGGCGTGGGTATGCACAAAAGCGAGGGGATATCGCCCGTCGGCGAGGACGTCATCGCCCGTGCGAAAGCGGCGGTAGATCTCATATATGTTCCCGCCAAAAGCCGTTTTCTGCAAATTGCCGAACAGCTCGGCAAACAGACGGTAAACGGCCAGGCTATGCTCTTTTATCAGGCGTATTATGCCGAGTGCATATATTTCGATGTTCAGCCGGACGACGGTCAGGCGAAACAGTTATTTGAAAAATATTTAAAGGAAATAAAGGCATGAAATTTCTGTTCATAAACGGCGTCAACCTCAACATGACTGGCAGGCGCGAAAAGGGAGTGTACGGCACGCGCACCCTCGACCAGATCAATAAGGACATCGCCGCCCGCTTCAATGGCGACGAGTGCGTGTTCTACCAAAGCAATATCGAAGGCGAAATCTGCTCCCGACTGCACGCCGCGGCGGACGAGGGGTTCGACGGCATCATCTTAAACGCCGGCGCTTTCACTCATTACAGCTACGCCATCCGCGACGCAATCTCTTCAATAGATACGCCCGTAATCGAAGTGCACATGTCAAACGTGCACGCGCGCGACGAGTTCCGCCATATGTCGGTAATTTCCGCCGTCTGTAAGGGCGTAATCGCCGGCTTCGGCGAGGGCAGTTATATCCTCGCGGCAGAGAGCTTCAAATTATGAAAAACATAGTTCTCTGCGGCATGATGGGCAGCGGAAAGACTACCGTCGCACGCGCGCTCAACGCGATATATAACCTCAATTGGGTGGACACCGACGACCAAATTGTCGGGCAATATGGCGCAATCAACGGCATTTTCGCCCGCCTAGGCGAAGAGGGCTTCCGCAACATCGAAAGCGCCGTCACAAAGCGCGTCGCGCAGAGCTGCCAAAACAGCGTAATATCCCTCGGCGGCGGCTGCGTGCTGCGCAAAATCAACGTTGAAGAGCTCAAAAAGACGGGCGTCATTTTTTATCTGCGCACTTCGCCCGAAACGGTCATAAAGCGCGTCAAGGGCGACACGACCCGTCCGCTCTTGCAGGGCGACCTCGAAGAGCGCGTGCGAACCATCTCGGCAAACCGCGCGGCTGTGTACGAGGGTGCAGCGGATTATATAATCGATACTGACGACAAGTCGCCCGAACGCATTGCGGAGCTTATAATGGAGAGGATGCAAAAATGAAGACGGCGCTCATTACAGGCGGAACAAAGGGCATAGGCAAAGCCATCGCCCAACGCTTTTTGCAGGAAGGATACGAAGTAATTTTAAACTACTTTCACGACGAAGAGAGCGCCATAGCTACCCAGAACGAATTCAACGAGCTCGACTATTGCCCCGTGCTCATGCGCGCCGACGTCTCGGACGAGGCGCAAGTCAAGGATATGTTCACCGAAATTTACCGCATATTCGGCGGGCTCGACGTGCTCGTCAACAATGCGGGAATATCAAAGGTAAACGTCATTCAGGACACAACCTTGGCAGACTGGGAAGAGGTAGTGGGCGTAAATCTTCGCGGCGTGTTTTTGTGCAGCCGCGAGGCGGCTCGATCCATGATCTCATGCGGCAGGGGTTCGATAGTAAACATTGCCTCTATCTGGGGCGAAGTCGGGGCGAGCTGCGAGGTGGCTTATTCAGCCACGAAGGGAGGAGTAATCGCCTTCACAAAGGCGCTCGCCAAGGAACTCGCGCCCTCGCACATAACGGTAAACTGCGTCTCTCCCGGCGTGATAGATACCGAGATGAACGCCTGCTTTACTGAGGATGAAATGGAGGATTTAATCAACCAGATTCCCCTCGGTAGATTGGGCAGCGGCGAGGACGTCGCCTCCGCCGTGCTCTTCGCCGCAGAAAATTCTTACGTCACGGGCGAGGTCATCTCCGTCGGCGGCGGATTTGCAAAATAACATAAAGCAGTTTTGCGAAATTTAAAGTCAACATATGGGCGCCGCGCGTCAGATAGCGCGGCGCCCATATATCAATTAACCCTGTAATTGCCATCACACATTTATTGTCGCAGTGGGCGGATGTGCGGAAAAGCTTTTTCGGGCATAAAATTAAAAAATTTCGTCAAAAATTATTTAAATGCGGCGTTTTTTAAAAGGAAATTTGCAAATTTTTTCGTATATAAATGTTGTAATGGAAAATAATGTGCGCACAAGGACATATTCATTTGAAAAACTCACCCTTTCGCGCTATGCAACCCTTTCGGAGAATACCAAGGGCAGGGCGCGCGGAGAGGAGCCTTGCGCCCTCCGCACGGATTTTCAGCGCGACCGCGACAGAATAATTTACAGCAAGGCCTTCGTCCGCCTCAAAAACAAAACTCAGGTGTTCTTTTCGCCCGAGGGCGACCACTATGTAACGCGGCTTACGCACACGCTCGATGTGTCGCAGATAGCGCGCTCGATTGCCCGCGCCCTCGCTTTGAACGAGGACCTGGCAGAAGCCATAGCGCTCGGTCACGATTTGGGACACACTCCGTTCGGTCACAGCGGCGAGCGCATTTTGAATAAGCTTTCGCCGACGGGCTTCCGCCACAATGAACAGTCCGTCCGAGTAGTCGACCTTATCGAAAAGGACGGCGCGGGGCTAAACCTCACCTTCGAGGTGCGCGACGGCATTTTAAATCACAACGGCAACAGCGCCGCCACGCTCGAAGGCAGGTGCGTTCACCTCGCCGACAGAATAGCTTACATAAACCACGACCTCAACGACGCCATCCGCGCGGGCGTGTTAAAGGCGGAGGACGTGCCTAAGGACATAGTCGGCGTGCTCGGCTCTACCTCGCGTGAGCGCATAAATACCGCCGTGACTTCGGTGTGGAAGACCAGCTCGGACAAGCCTTATGTGCAGATGGACGAAAGTGTCAAGGCGGCAAGCGACGCTCTCCGCACGTTTATGTTCGACAGGGTATATCGCACTCCCTATGCCATGGGTGAGGAGGAAAAGGCGGAGCGCATGTTGTCCGAAATGTATTCATACTTTTCAAAGCACCCCGATGAAATGCCGCCCGTATACGTCGGCATAGCCGAAAGCGACGGCACCGACCGCGCCGTGTGCGACTACATATCGTCTATGACGGACAGATATGCCGTGTATATTTTCAACAAAATTTTCGTGCCGCAGGGTTGGTTGTTCGTCAACGAACTCGGCGACTGAAAAATCATAACTTAGTACAATAATAAACGAGAGCAATTATAATATCGCCAAGGAGTTGTTTGTTTGCCCGGCATCGATCAGGATTTTTTAAGGACTTTAAAGGATAAACTTAATATAGTCGACGTCGCAAGCGGGTATTTTTCGCTCGAAAAGCGCGGGGGGAGCTATTGGGCGTGCTGTCCATTTCACCACGAAAAAACGGCGTCCTTTTCGGTAAACGAAAGCGGACAGTTCTATCACTGTTTCGGCTGCGGCGCCTCTGGCGACGTAATAAAACTCGTTTCCGAGATGGAAACGCTCGACTTCATGGATACAGTAAAGCTGCTCGCCGAGCGCGTAGGTCTGCCTATGCCGCAGACGGCTTTCGACAGTCGCCGCACCGCCGAAAACAAGCGCAGGCGGGACACTATTTTGAAGATAATGAACGACTGCGCGCATTTCTACCTCGACAACCTCAATTCTGGCAAGGCGGACGCACACATTCAGTATATACTCAACCGCCGCATTCCGTCGGGCGTCGTGCGCTCGTTCGGTCTGGGCGCCAGCCTCAACTTTACCGATCTGCCCCGCTTTTTAATGCAAAAGGGCTATTCAAAACAGGACATGATAGACAGCGGCACGGTAAACGAGGTCGAAGGCCGCCTCGTCGACGCGCAGGGCGGCAGGTTGATTTTCCCCATAATCAACGCCCTCGACGAAGTAATCGCCTTCGGCGGGCGCGTGCTTAAAAAGACCGACTTTGCAAAGTACAAAAACACCAAAGAGACGGTAGTTTTCAATAAAAGCAAAACTCTCTATAACATAAATCTTTTAAAAAAGCTCAAAAGAAGCCAAACTATCAAAGAAGTCATAATGGTCGAAGGCTATATGGACACCATTTCGCTCTATTCGGCGGGCTTCAAAAACGTCGTCGCCAGCATGGGCACGTCGCTCACGCAGGATCAGGCGCGCCTTATAAAAAGGTACACCGACACGGTTCTTATCTCCTACGACGGCGACGCTGCAGGGCAAAAGGCAAACCTGCGCGGGCTGGATATCTTAAAGGGGGAGGGGCTGAACGTCAAAGTCGTTCCACTGCCCGAGGGGCTTGACCCCGACGACGTCATAAAACAGCATGGCGCCGAGGGCTATCAGCGGTGCCTCGATGCGGCAATGCCGCTCATCGACTATAAGCTTCTCGTCCTCGAAAGGGGGTATGACCTCACCAAAACCGAGGACAAGCGCCGTTACGTTTCGGAGGCTATACGCATAGTAAAAACCGCCGACAGCGCCGCCGAGCAGGAAGATTTGCTCAAAAAACTGCGCGACAAAACGGGCTTCACCTACGAAAGTTTAAACCGCGACCTTGCCGCCGCGCCCAGCCAGTTGGAGATTAAAAGCGACAAGCGCGAGGAGCGCGCCGACAACGCTTCCGCCTCGCTCAAAGCTTCGCGCTTTGTCATCGCCAGTCTGCTGTTTGGCGCCGACTATACCGCGGATACCGACATACGCGCAATTCCTTTTACCAACGAAATCCACGCCATTCTCGCAAAATACATACTGTCCAAGCGCCTCATGGACGAGCGCATACATTTAAGCGAAATCTTTGAATTTTTCGAAGAAAATTCGCCCGAGTACGAAGAACTCACGCGCATTCTCGACTATTCCGACGGCGCAGGCTTTACTGGCGAAGTCGCCCGCAAATATTTTGCCGACAGCGTATTAAAACTTAAAATAGATTATATAGACGGCGAAATAGGCGAGCTCAAAGCCAAAAGTAAAAAGCTTACCGATATCGACGGTATCAAACAGTGTGCGGCGCGCATTGACGAGCTGACCATACAAAAGGAAAAACTTAAAAACGGAGCACAATAATGAATCTGACCGATCAGAAATTAAACGAAATTTTAAAAAAGATTATCGACGACCATCAGGCAAAGGGCTCAATAACCACAAACAGCCTGTGCGACATCATGGAAAAGTATGAGACTACGCCCAACCAGATGGACTACGTATATAAGTCGATCGCCGAAGCTGGAATTCAGATAATCGACGAAGCCGAAAGGGACAACGAACTCTACGAGCAGGCTCTTTCGGACATCGGTCTCGACGACCCCGTAAAGATGTACTTAAAGGATATCGGTCGCGTGCCCCTGCTTTCCGCCGACGACGAGATAGAGCTCGCCCGCAAGATGCAGGAGGGCGACGAGGAAGCAAAAAAGAAACTCTCCGAGGCAAACCTTCGCCTCGTTGTGTCGATTGCAAAGCGCTATGTCGGGCGCGGCATGCTCTTTCTCGACCTCATTCAGGAGGGTAATTTGGGGCTCATGAAGGCGGTCGAAAAGTTCGACTACCAAAAGGGCTTCAAGTTCTCCACATACGCAACGTGGTGGATAAGGCAGGCAATAACCCGCGCCATCGCCGACCAGGCGCGCACGATACGCATACCCGTGCATATGGTAGAAACAATCAATAAACTCACCCGCGTTTCGCGCATACTTCTGCAAAAATACGGTCGCGAACCTACTCCCGCTGAGATCGCCAGGGAGATGAACGTCTCCGAAGAGCGCGTCCGCGAAATTCAGAAGATTGCGCAGGACCCTGTCTCCCTCGAAACGCCCATAGGCGAGGAGGAGGATTCCCACCTCGGCGACTTTATCGAGGACGACCGCGCCGTCACCCCTTCGGACAGCGTTTCTTCGACCATGCTCAAAGAGACACTCCTTTCGGTGCTCAACAGCCTCACCCCCCGCGAAGAAAAGGTTCTGCGTTTAAGGTACGGCGTCGACGACGGCAGACCGCGCACGTTGGAGGAAGTCGGCAAGGAGTTTAACGTCACGCGTGAGCGCATCCGCCAGATAGAGGCAAAGGCTTTAAGAAAGCTGCGCCACCCTTCGCGCTCCAAGCACCTCAAAGACTTCCTCGACACATAATGCGCAAAAAAACTTTCGGCGGCGCCGGCGGAAGAATACCACAAATCTGTTCCCGCCTTTCGCGCTGCTCTGTCTTTGCCGACGTCGGCTGCGACCACGGCTACGTGGCGCAGTATATGCTCGAAAACGACCTTTGCGACCGCGCCATAATTTCTGACATCAGTTCAAAAAGCCTCAATAAAGCCGAAAGGCTGCTCAAAAATTATTTAAATTGCGGCAGGCTTTCCGCCGTCTGTTGCGACGGGCTCAAAGGGGTGAGCGGCGCCGACCTCGTTTTAATCGCCGGCATGGGCGGCGACGAGATAGTAAAAATTTTAAAAGAGGGCTATATTCCGCAGTCGTTTGTCTTTCAGCCCATGAAAAACGCGCCCTGTCTGCGCTCTTACCTCATAAGCGAGGGCTGCGCGATAGACGAGGACGACGTTTTCAGGGACGGCAAGTTTTACTTTATAATAAAGGGCAGGGCGCAGGGCGGCACACCCGCCTACACGCCCGCACAGATGCAGTTCGGCAGGGACAGCCTCAAAACCCCCGTTTTAAAGGACTTTCTCGCCGAGGAAATTTCAAAAACGCAAACCTATCTTAAAGGCGACATGAGCCCCCAAAGCCGCGCTGACCTTTGCGGTAAGCTTGCGTTTTTAAAAGGAGTACATAGCGGTGAAATTATATGACGTATTTAAGATAATTGAGGAGCAGGCCGCCCCCGTGGCGCTCAGCGACGAGCTTTGCTCAAAATATGGCAACTACGACAATAGCGGCATAATGCTCGAAAACGAAGGCGAAATTACGGGCGCGCTCTTTTCGCTCGACTTCACGCCCGAAGCGGCGGAGGAGGCGGCGCAGAGGGGGTGTAATCTTATAATTACTCATCATCCCGCGATTTATCACGGCATAAAGCGCATAACGCCATCCGACGACCTTATATCCCGCGCGCTCGTTATCTGCATAAAGAACAATATTGGCGTAATTTCAATGCATCTCAATTTCGACAGCGCACCGCAGGGCGTAGACTATTACCTCATGAAGGGGTTAGGCGGGGTAGAGGCGAAAAGCCTTTTAAATCCGCTCTCGTCGGGCGGCTACGGCAGGATTTACGACATAAAACCCATAACTTTTAAAGAATTCGTCAAACGCACGCTCAAAAATTTTGAAACGCGCCGTTGCTTTGCTTACGGCGACGATGACAGAATAATAAAACGCGTCGCTTCGTTCTGTGGCGCTGGGTGCGACGGACAGGCGGCGGGGCTCGCCATAAACGGCGGGGCAGACGTTCTCGTCTCGTCAGATATCGCCCACCATATGATAACCGGGCTTTTTTACAACGGCGTAAACGTCGTTCAGCTAACACACTACGCGTCCGAAGTCTACGGCTTCAAGAAAATAGCGCAGTCGCTTGCGCCCTCTTTGGGCTGTTCCGTCTGCGTTTATGTCGACGCTCAACTCATGTAACTTTCAAGGAGATTTATTATGACACAGGTTGAAAAACTCTTAAAGTATCAGGAGGCTGACTCCCGCCTTTTAAAGGTTGAACAAAAGCTCAATTCAAGCGACGAGCGCAAAAAATATATGCAGTCGCGCTCGTACCTCACCAAAGCTTCCGAAAAGCTCGACCAGATAGAGGCAAAGGCGCAGGAGCTCAAAAATAATATCGACCGCCTGAATACAAAGTACTCTGAACTCGCCGAAACTCTCAAAGACTTCGATAACCTCAACGAGCTCGTCGAACAGGGCAACGCAATCTCCTTTTACAAGAGGAGCGCCCAGTCCCTTGCCGACGATTTAAAGGCGTTGAAGGGCGAAATCAACTCGCTCACGGCGGCAATAAAGGAGCAGGTGGATGAATATCAGACCTTGAAAAAGAACGTAATCGCCGCGCAGAAGGAATATCCTAAATTGCAGGCGGCGTTCAAGGCGTATAAGGACAGCGTTCAGACCGAAGCCGACGAAATTAACAAGGAGCTCAAACAGCTCGCAAAGGATATCGACGCCGATATATTGAAAAAATATCAGGCAAAGCGCAGCGAGCGTGTGTTCCCCATTCTCTGCAAGCTCAACGGCGATGTCTGTCCCATGTGCGGAACGTCGCTTTCCATCGCCGAAAAGGAGAGCGCCGCCTCGGGCAAAGTTATCGAGTGCGAAAACTGCCACAGATTTTTGTATAAATAAAATCTTTAAAATAAAAACATAATTCAGCATTTTAAAAACATAATTCCGCCCCGCGCGCATATAATAATTTATGTGTTCCCGATGGCGGAAAAACTTGAAGGAAACGCCAATCCCCGCGCGGGCATATCTCCGCGCGGGGATTTTGCGGTATTGACAAGTTTAGGTTTTAACTATATAATTTAAATATGTTCGGCAATTTATCGGAGAGGCGAAAACACTACAAATTCAAGCGCAACATAACGGCGGTGCTGTGCGCGCTGTTCATTTTAAGCATACCTGCATATGCGGCATTCGTTGTCTGTGTGGTTAGCTTTGACCTCAACCCGAGCCTCATCGTCATATCGCTCATACTGCCGCTTGCTCTCTTTGTCGCGCTTGCGGTAAATTTTGCGCAGTACACAAATTTATACCCTTTAAATATTCTGCCCTGCGATTTATATAAAAGGATAAAGGCGCAATATTTAAAGGGTAAAAGCGTGCAGTTGCACATACGGCGCAGGGAGGGAGGCATATGGAGCATAGACGATAAAATTTATTTCGACATGCGCGGCTACGCTTTTCCCAAAATATACATTTGCAGCTATTTCGTAAGAAACGTCAATTATTCAACAGTCAACGACAAAAAATATGCGTTTTCGTCCGTCGGTAAAAGTCTGCCGACTGATGAATTTGAAAATTTTCAGATAGTCTTTGAATACGGCGGCGCCGCAAGAACTATGTCTGTGGTAAAAAACGGCGTCACAAAAGCTTTCCCCCTTCGGGGATTTTTAATAAGTTGCCGCTTTTATGCCGACTGGCTCAACCGCTACGAAAAATCTTCGTCGCAGCGCAGGCACGTCGGCGAGAACGATTACGAAAACCTGCGCAGGTAATTTGCAGGCAGTATAACGCAGAAAATTAAAATCGTGGCGCCCGGCCCGGCCACGCGGGGGGGGCCCGCGTGGGGGATGGGGGGCATTTTTTATTTTTTTTTTTTT
>ERZ1090879.765-NODE-765-length-19066-cov-41.537899_pt1 | contig 19066 bp, 15 predicted proteins | sample MGYA00478472_ERZ1090879 | MGnify/ENA primary metagenome ERZ1090879 (study PRJEB33644, sample SAMEA5815723) | chicken gut metagenome | biome: Chicken; feature: Gastrointestinal Tract; material: Caecum | place: Ireland | collected 2019-01-01 | study: A study of the... | reverse complement strand
GCGCCGAAGAACTGCATGTCCTTGCCCACGCGCATGCTCGAGACGCAGCACGCGATGCAGTAGTCGTCCCCCATCTCCGGGCGCATCAGATCGTCGCTCTCGTACTGGACGGCGGACGTCTTGATGGAGATCTCCGCGCAGAAGTTCTTAAATCCCTTGGGAAGGCGCCTGGACCAGAGCACCGTGAGGTTGGGTTCGGGCGCGGGCCCGAGGTTCTCCAGCGTATGAAGAATGCGGAAGCTGTTCCTGGTGACGAGCGTTCTGCCGTCCGTTCCCATGCCGCCGATGCTCTCCGTGACCCAGGTCGGATCGCCGCTGAACAGCTCGTTGTACTCCTTGGTGCGCATGAACTTGACGACGCGCAGCTTCATGACGAAGTGGTCGATGAGCTCCTGCGCCTCTTCCTCGGTGAGCGTTCCCTCATCTAAGTCGCGCTGGATATAGATATCGAGGAAGGTGGAGTTTCTGCCGATGGACATCGCCGCGCCGTTCTGATCTTTGATCGCGCCCAGATACCCGAAGTACAGCCACTGGACCGCCTCCTGCGCCGTCTCTGCGGGGCGGGAGATGTCAAAGCCGTAGGCTGCCGCCATCTCCTTGAGGCGGCCGAGCGCCTTGATCTGCTCGGCGATCTCCTCGCGGTCACGGATCTTGTCGGGCGTCATGCTGCCGTCCAGCAGCGCCTTGTCCTCCCCCTTCTTTTTGATGAGGTAGTCCACGCCGTAGAGCGCGACGCGGCGGTAGTCGCCGACGATCCTTCCCCTGCCGTAGCTGTCGGGAAGCCCCGTGAGAATGTGCGCGTGACGGGCGCGGCGCATTTCAGGCGTGTAGACATCGAACACGGCGTCGTTGTGCGTCTTACGGTACTTCGAGAAGATCTCCTTGATCTTGGGATCGAGCTCATAGCCGTACATCTTGAGCGCCTCTTCCGCCATGCGCAGTCCGCCGAAGGGCTGGAGCGAGCGCTTGAAGGGCTCGTCCGTCTGCATGCCGGCGATCTTCTCGAGGTCTTTATTGAAGTATCCCGCCCCGTGCGAATTGACGCGCGAGACAACGGAAGTATCCGCGGAATATACGCCGCCGCGCTTGCGCTCCTCCTCGGAGAGCTGCATGACCTGCGCCCAGAGCGTCTTGGTCGCCTCGGTCGCGGGCGCGAGGAAGTCGCCCTCCCCTTCGTAGGGCGTGTAGTTGCGCTGAATGAAGTCGCGCACATCCACTTCGTCGTTGCTCCATCTGCCGCGTTCAAAGCCGCGCCATGCCTTTTCGTTTGCCATCTTTGCTTTCTCCATCGTATATATTTTGTGACAATATTTGCGTATTATGCTTCCAGCTTTGCGTCCAGCCACAAGGAGAGGATCTCCTCGGGCTGAAATCCCGTGCAGCGCGCCACCTCCGCGCCGTCCTTGAAGACGATGAGCGTGGGGACGCGGTCAACTGCAAGCGCCTGCACGCGCGCCGCGTTTTGAGGCGTGACTTCCAGGTGCTCGACCCCGATGCCGCGCTCGCCTGCCAACTTTCTGACGACAGGCAGGAGGGTATAGCAGTTGGCGCACGACTCGCCGCTCACTTCCAGGAGAGTAAATTTGCTCATAGCGCCTCCTTGTTTTTCTGCCAGCCTGCGCGAAGCAGCCTCTTTGCGTTCTCAACGCGCTCTTTTTCGGGCGGCTGCGTCCCCTCTAAGGGATAGGGAATGCCCAGCGCATGATATTTATTGACGCCCATCGTGTGATAGGGCAGCACTTCCACCTTCTGCACGTTGTCAAGCGTATCCAGAATGGCGCGCAGGTTTTTGAGCTGCGTATCGTCGTCCGTGATGCCGGGGACCAGGACATGCCGCACCCACACGGGCTTTTTGTGTTCGCTCAAAAAACAGGCGAACGCAAGCGGCTTTTCCTGACTGCGCCCCGTGAGTTGACGGTGCCCCTCGGGATCGGAGTGCTTGATATCGAGCAAGAAGAGGTCTGTAACTTCCAGCAGGCGGTCATAGCGCGCGTCCGAAGGATCGAAACAGCCCCCCGAGGTATCCACGCAGGTATGAACGCCCTTTTGTTTGAGCATGTGCAAAAGTTCGATGAGAAAATCCAGCTGCAGCAGCGGTTCGCCGCCCGAGACGGTCACGCCGCCCTTTTCGCCGAAATAGCTTTTATACTTCAGCGCCTCTTTGACGACGTCCGCGGCTTCCGTCTGCGTCCCGCCCGAGAGGTTCCAGGTATCGGGATTGTGACAGTACTTGCAACGCATGGGACAGCCCTGCAAGAACACGACAAAGCGGATGCCGGGACCGTCCACCGTGCCAAAGGATTCATAGGAATGGACCAATCCCAGCATCAGCTCACCTCCCAAAAAGAACAAAAATTTTAATATATGACCGAGCCAAGCCGCAAGCGACAATGAGATGCGCCGCTTATTCTGTCAATCAAACGCCGGAGAAGCAAGCAGATCGAGGAGCGCTCCTTGCTCGTTTTAGAACCGAGCAAGGCGAGGCGCGCGAGGAAAGTCCGAGGGAGTTTATTGCCATTCAAACGCCGGAGAAGCAAGCAGATCGAGGAGCGCTCCTTGCTCGTTTTAGAACCGAGCAAGACGAGGCGCGCGAGGAAAACCCGAGGGAGTTTACTATGCGTAAATGACCGAGGGTTGCCGCAGCGCAACAAAGTATTGCGACGGTTATAAGGCGAGCAACAAAAGAGGTGAAAAAAAGCAATTCCTACCCCCACGGTAAAAATTGCCCAGACGAACGGCATTCCACCCCGCGGTTCCATGCGGTGCTCCGCGCTTCGTCAGTTGCCGCAGGGGTCTTCAACTGCCCATATCATACCACACCACGCGCACTTTGTCAAGAGAACAAAGTTAAATTCTTCCAATTATTTTTTGCCAAATACCACAATATTTAGTATTTTTCAACAAATACTGTTTCTATATTTTGTGATGATGCGTAATGCGCCGCCGAGTCGGCGACTCGGCGGCGCAGAAAGAAGCGCTTACAATGCGATCCGCACACGCGTACCGTCTGACGCCTCCACCCGCACGAGATCGAGCCTGCCGTGTATGCGGCGCGCCGCCCTCAGGATCTTGCAGATCTGCCGTCTTTCCCGCCGTAAAAACGCAGCGACCTCGGGCGCGTGCGCCTTTGACACCTTCCCGACCATCCACAGTGCGAGGCGAACAGGCAAAACGAGCGAAAATCGGACGTCGGAGCGGACAGAGATCTTCATTCCACCCATACCTCGACTTTATCGCCGTCTGCGCTGTCCACTTCGACCAGCTTGCCCATTGCGCCCTGCCTGACGAGCGCAACGATCTGCGCAAAATCAATGCTCTTGAGCGCATCGCCTTTGCTGCCAAACAGCTTGGACGACATTGCTCCGTCAGAGAGCAGAAGCTCCGCGAGCGCAAGGGGGAGATTGACGTTCACTTTGTCCCCCTCCTTGCTCAAAACGCGAACGCGGAAGAGTATTTTACTCATGTCCACCTTTGCGGGGTCGACGGCAGCGACCGTCCGTTTGGGCACGCCGAGCAGTTCGTCCGTCGTGATATGGAAGAGTTCGGCAAGCTTTGGAATAAGAGAAATGTCGGGCGCGGTGAGATCGTTCTCCCACTTGCTCACCGCCTGCGCCGTGACCGAGCATGCCTCGGCAAGCTCCGCCTGCGTCATGTTTGCCGCCCTGCGATAGTACGCGATGCGTTCTCCGAGTGTCTGCATATGTTTGCCTCCTTATTTCTGCCACGATTGTACGCCAAATAGGACGATATTTCAAGCTACAAAGCGTTGTTTTCACACAACCGTGCGTTGTTTTTTGCGCAACGTACGGTTGAAAAAGTCATGCGCCGCCGGGGCGGTGCCCCGGCGGCGCATGAAAAGTCACTTGCGGAATAAGTCGTCGTATAATTTGATATTCTCAAAACAGCTGGTGTACCTGCCGTCCTCGATGCCGTGGATGATCTCGACCGTCCGATCGTTGAAGGGCGTGGGAACGCCGTACTTCTTGCCGAAGGCGCACACGCTGCCGTTGATATAGTCGATTTCGCATTTCTTGCCCGCGCGCAGATCTTGCAGCATGCTCGCAACCAGCCCCGCGTGCTTCTTCATCGCGACGGGAATGAGCGCGAAGGAAACAGCCTTTTTGAGCGCGCCATGATAATCGAAGAGCTTGTCGATCTTATGTCCCTGCACGGGTTCGATGGTGATCTTTGCCGCCTTGGCGACGTCGATGCACTCCTTGATGATGCGCTGGGCAACCTTGCGGGAGGGCTTTTGCACGGAGACCTCGCCGAACGTCCCGCCCGTGACGGTGGATAGTCCCGAAAACGCGCTGTTGATGAGCAGCTTGGACCAGCGTGCGCCCATGAAATTGTCCTCTACGACAACGGTGCCCATGCACTCCAGCAGCTGTTTGACGTCCTCCAAATGGTTGACCGGCTGTGCGATCGCGCCAAGCGAGAAGGTGAGCGCGGAGGGATCGGACGTCAGTTCGGAGACGCCCTCGCCGTGGAAAGTCGCGCCCCACGCAATGGCGCAGCCGAGCGTGCGCTGCGCGCCGACGATCTCCGCGATCGCGGGTTCGGGCAGCCCGTTCTGACAGGTGCAGATGACGCCGTCCTCCGCGAGGTAGCCCTCAAGCATCGTGACGACGCGCGCGTTGTCGCTCTGCTTGGTCATGAGCAGAATGACGTCGTACTTGCCCGTCATCTCCTCGGGCAGCAGGGCGTGAACGGGCTGGACAAAGTCCACCATGCCCGTAATGTGCGCGCCCTTTTCTCTGAGCGCCGCGACGTGCGCCTTGTTGCGGTTGACGAGGTCGATCTCGACGCCCGCCTTGGCGATATATGCGCCCAACACCGTCCCCAGCGCTCCCGCGCCGTAAATCATCGCCCTCATCTGAGTTCCGCCCCCAGATTCTTGTTAAGACCGTCCACGATCTTTTTGAAGTAGGTGTCCGCGAGTTCGGGCGTGATCGCCTTTTCCTCGGGCACGAAGGTGATATGGAACGCCATGCTCTTCTTGGCCGCGCCCAGGCGGATGCCGCGGTAGACATCGAACAGCTCCGCCTTCTTTGCCGCCTTGCAGGACTTTACGATGCACGCCTCCATCTGCGCGCAGGTCACGCCCTCATCGACGACGACGGCAAGGTCGCGCACGACGGCGGGGAACTTGGGCAATGCGTGATAGGTGATGTCCTTTGCGAACTTGCGCTCCAGCGCCGCGTAATCGAGCTCGGCGAGCACGACGCGCTTTTCCAGCGCCAACTCTCCGGCAATGGCGGGGTGCAGCTCGCCGATCCAGCCCACTTCCTTTTCGCCGCACTTCACGATCGCCGTGATGCCGGGGTGCAGGAAGGGCTTCTCCCCCTTCTCGTAGCTCAAACGGACGTCGAACGCATCTGCAAGTGCCTCTACGGCGCCCTTGACGTCGAAGAAGTCACCGCCGCCCCACCTGACAAGGACGAGATGTTTTCTCTCCTCAGGCAGTTCGGTGAGCGGCAGCTCCTTGGGCAGATAGACGTTGGCAAGCTCGAACAGCGCGCCTTCGTCGTTGCCGCGGCGCACGTTGCGCACGACGTTTGCGATCATACTGGGTGCGAGAATGGTGCGCATGACGGACAGATCCTCGCCGATGGGGTTGAGGATCCTGACTGCGCGGCGCTCGGGCGCGTCGGCGGGCAGGCGCAGCAGGTCGAAATCCTTGGGCGAATAGAAGGAGTAGTTGCATGCCTCCAGATAGCCCTGCCAACGGATGACGTTCTTTGCCTTTGCCTCCGTCTTCTGCGCGTGCGTAAGTCCGCCGCCCGTGACCGTCGCCGCCGAGAGGAAGGTGGGCACGATATGTTCATAGCCGTAGGAGCGGATGATCTCCTCCGCGAGGTCGGGATAGCCGTCCACGTCGTCGCGCCACAGGGGGACGGTGACGGTCATGCCCTCCTCCGTTGCCGTCGCCTCAAAGCCGAGGCGGGTTAAAATGGCGCACATTTCCGCGTGCGGGACGCAGATGCCGAGAAGATCGTCGATCTTTTTGTAGGTCGTCTTGACGATGCGGGGGACCATGCTCTCCGCGTTGACGTCCATCCGCCATGTGGTGGGCTTGCCGCAGCCGAGTTCCTGCACGAGGTGCAGCGCGCGGTCCATGGCGAACGCGCAGGTGTAGGCGTCGATGCCCTTTTCAAAGCGCGCGGAGGAATCGCTGCGCTGACCGAGTGCGCGCGACGTCTTTCTGACGCTGTCCCGCGCGAACTTTGCCGCCTCAAAGAACACGGCGGCGGTGTCCGGCTTGATCTCGCTGTTCAGCCCGCCCATGACACCGGCTAAAGCGACGCCCTTCTTTTCATCGCAGATGAGCAGGTTTTCGGGCGTGAGGGTGAACTCCTTCTCGTCCAGCGTGACGATCTTCTCGCCCTCCTTGGCGCGGCGCACGACGATGCCGCCCTGCAGGTAGTTCCTGTCAAACGCGTGCATGGGCTGCCCCAGCTCCAACAGCACGAAGTTGGTGATATCGACGACGTCGGACACCGAGCGAAGCCCGCACAGCGCGAGGCGGCGGCGCATCCAGCGCGGCGACGTGCCGATCTTGACGTCCGCGACGTAGTGCCCGATATAGCGGGGGCAGAGCGTCGGCTCCTTGACCGTGACGGGGATCTTCACGTCCGTCGGGTGCGCGATATAGTCGGTCGCGGGCGTCTTTAAGGGCTTTTTGAGGATGGCGGCGACTTCGCGCGCCATGCCGAACACGCTCTGGCAGTCAGGGCGGTTTGCCGTCACCGCGATGTCAAAGATATAGTCGTCGATACCGACGACGGGACGGACATCGACGCCGATCGGCGTATCGTCGTCCAGAATGAGGATGCCGTTGACCTCCGCGCCCGCATAGAAGTCGTCGGAGATGCCCAGCTCTTCGCCCGAACAGAACATGCCCTCGGACGTGACGCCGCGCAGTTTGCCCGTCTTGATCTTCTGAACGCCGCCCTCGTGCAGGACGGTGGAGCCATCGAGCGCGACGGGGACGATCGCACCCTCAAAGACGTTGGTCGCCGCGGTGCAGATCTGCTTTGCGCCGTGCGTGCCGCAGTCCACCCGGCAGACGGTGAGCCTGTCCGCGTCGGGATGCTTCTCCGTCTTAGTGATGCGCCCCGTGACGACGTTCGTGACGTCCTTGCCGAGGTAGGTGAGTTCCTCCACCTCGAACCCGCAGGAGAAGAGCTTATCCTGCAATTCCTGCGCGGTGATATCGATCTCTACATAGTCTTTTAACCAGCTGAAAGGTACTTTCATTTTGATCTCCTGAATGATCTGTTTATACTGCTTCTCCAATCGGGATTTAGTCTTTGAACTGCTCCAAGAACCGCACGTCGTTCTCCGTCAGGAGTTTGATATTGTTGATGCCGTACTTGAGCATGGCGATGCGCTCGACGCCCATGCCGAACGCAAAGCCCGTATACTCGTCGGGATCGATGCCGCAGTTCTCCAGGACGCGCCGATTGACCATGCCTGCGCCGAGGACCTCGATCCAGCCCGTGCCCTTGCACAGCGAGCAGCCCTTGCCGCCGCAGACATGGCAGGAGACGTCCACCTCGACGGACGGCTCCGTGAACGGGAAGTAGGAGGGACGCAGGCGCGTCTTGCTCTCCTTGCCGAATACGTTGCGCGCGAACTCGTCCAGCATGCCCTGCAGATCGCACAGCGTGATGTGCCTGTCGACGACAAGGCCTTCCATCTGGTGGAACATGGGAGAGTGCGTCGCGTCGTCGTCCGAGCGGAACACCCTGCCCGGGCAGAGCATCTTGATGGGCGGTCTCTTCTTCTCCATCAACCTGATCTGCCCCGCGCTCGTCTGCGTGCGCAGCAGGAAATTTTCCGAGACATAGAAGGTATCCTGCATGTCGCGGGCGGGATGATCGGCGGGCGTATTGAGCGCCGTGAAATTGTAGTAGTCGTTCTCGATCTCCGGCCCTTCAAAGATCTCGAAACCCATGCCCGCGAACACGTCGATGAGCATATTCTTCACGCGCGTGACGGGATGCAGCGTGCCGACGGTGACGCGGCGCCCGGGCATGGTGACGTCCACCGACTCGCCCGAGAGCTTTTCCGCGAGTTCCTTTTCGTGCATGCGCGCCTCAAGCTCGGCAAAGCGCGCCTCCAGTTCCTCTTTCAGGGCGTTGATCTTCTGCCCGAAGGCGGGGCGCTCCTCGGGAGGGATCTCACGGATGCGCTTATAGAGCGCCGTCAGTCTGCCCGTCCTGCCCAAAAAGCGCATCCTGGCGTCATACAGTTCCTTGCTGTTGTGAAAATCGCGGATGGCATCCTTGACTTCCGCCAAAAGCTCTTCGAAGATATTGTCCATACCTCACTCCTTGACAAAAATAAAAGCCCCGTCCCGAAGGACAGGGCGAAAATACCGCGGTACCACCTGTTTTCGCGCGCGAAATTGCGCGCCTCGTTGACCCTTTAACGCGGGAGGACGGCTCCGCTTGAAGTTCTGTTCGGCGGAGCGGCTCGCGGGGGAATACCGCGCCCTGTCCGCAAGGGAGCTTTCAGCCTACGGCTCCCCCTCTCTGACCGGACGATGCGTGCGCGTCTCTTCCGCTTGATCGCCTTTTTCTCCTATTATAATCACGCGAAAGGCGATTGTCAAACGATTTTCACTCTATTTTGCCGCGGGAACGGGTGCGCGCCGCGCGGCTTTCTGCCGCGCGGCGCGCATTCTTTCATGTATTTTGCTCAGAGCGCGAACGAGAAGGTGTACGCTTCCTCGCCGTAGTGCTCGTTGGCGACCCAGAGCACCGTCTTTTGGGTCAGGTTGTACACGACGCTGTGGACCGTGCAGCCGTTGCCGTCGTCGTTGTTCCAGTTGCGTCTGCCGACCGCCTGCAAGATCTCCATTGCCGCCTGCTCGTCCTCCACAACGCCGTCCGTCGCGGAGAGACGGGAATAGATCTCGTCGTACCGGTCAAGTCCCGCCTTGTCCTCGTCATTTGCGTAGTAACCGGGCTGAAGGATGAAATTGGTGATCCACTGGTAGTCCGCGTTTCCCTCCCGCTCGCCGATATGCGCGTCGTCATCGTTCCAGATGACCTTGAGGGTGCGCGCGCTGCCGTCGTTGTCCGTCGCGTCCGTACCGTTCGTCCACTCGAGAATGGCGCTCTTGCCCGTCGCGTCGGCGATCATATAGTGGTAGGAAGTCTGCGCGGAGTCGTGCATATCGTACTGCTCGATAAGTTCGATCGCCTCCTCTACCGTGCTCGCATAGTCGAGCACCATGCGCAGCATGGTCGTGGAAGTGAGATCGGGTTTCTCCGTCTGCTGATCGGTCGCGACCGTCTCCTCGCCGCCCTGATAGGACATGTAGATGCCGCAGCTCACACCCGCGTCGTTGATGCCGTCCAGGGGCGCGAAGGGCGCCGCAAGGCAGGTGATCTTGTTCATCAGCCCCTCCACGTCCTGCGCGGGGTCCATGCCGAGGAACTGCAGGTCCACCGTCGCGAAGGACTTGTGCCTGCCGTTGCCGGGATCGGCAAAGACGAGCGCCGTGTTGGTGCGCGCAAAATCATAGTTGCGGGCAAAGATCCTGTCGCCGTCCGCCGTGACCGCGGTGAAGGAACTGCACGCGATCTCGCTCTCCGAAATGGTCATATCGATCAGCCCGCGCGTAATATTTTTGGTGATAAAGTCGATGAGTTCACCGTCGCTGGACGCGCCGCCCTGTGCGAGATAGTCGTCAAAGTAAAAGCCGCCCGAAATATCCATGCGGTAAACGGCGCCGTCCTGATGCGCCTCGTTGCGGTCCGCCACCTTCGTGAAACTCGCGACCGATGCGATCTCATGCCGCCATACGATCGCGACCGCACCCACGAGCGCGGCGCACAATATGATGACCGCGACCAGCACCCAAATGACGATCTTCACCCACAGGGGCATCCTGCGCTTTGTAGTTTCCGTTGCCATAATTACTCCTTTTATTCACTTTGTAAACAGCTTGGGCATTATAGCACTTCGTAATTTTTTTGTCAACAAAAATTATGACAATATCGAATATTTACAAAAATATAAGTTGTTTCGATGCAGCGCGCCGCGCGGCTTTCTGCCGCGCGGCGCGCTATTATTGTGATTCTTCAATTTTCACCGTATCTTTTTTCTTGAAAAAATCTCAAGCGGATACTCCGCTTCCGCCGTCCCCACCTTCCACTTCCGGAAGCGTCAACGACTGCCCGCCATACTCAATGACGATATTCATCTGCTCTATGGTACGCACGCTTCCGATTCCGGCCATATCGGTGACGATGGTCTCCTCCTGCCAGACAGCGACCAGCTTTCCGTCCTCATTGAACTTCAGGACGACGTCTTCCCCGCCGACATCCTCTTTGAGCACATAGCCGCTGCGCGAGTCGCTGTAAACATAATCATCATAGTCGGCAGAGATCCCGCTGAGCGGATCGAACAATGCCTCTGCCGCCATCATTCCCTTGCTCCAAGTTCCGCCCGCATTCTTCCAATAACGGTTATACAGGATACCGGATTCGTCTCCGGAAGGTTCGAGATAGAACTCCTCCGTCGGATCGGTATCGTCCAGAGAAATGTCTCCGTAAGCGCCGGTCTGATACGATTCTTTCTTTTGATAAATCAACCCGTCCGCATGCACGGTCTCATACTTAATGACCTCTGTGCAGGTGTACTTGATGCCAAGTACATACGACGTATCCGAAGACGATGTCTCATATGTGATCGCACTGTTTTCAAGCGAGGCGTCAAGATCGGAAAAAAATGCATCCCACTGTTCCCGCGTCACATGCGCGGAAGGCGTTCCCTTGGCCTCCGATGAGATGGGCGCACAGGCGGCAAAGCCGACTGCCATACAGGCGGCAAGCGCCCCCGCCGCAAAGATCATGCCAAATTTTTTCATGCTGCTCCTCCTTTCGCCGTATCGTTGCGGCGATTTAACGCCGGCACGCGCTGTCCGCGCCGCACCCTAACCGATACAGAGCTATTGTATCATGCCGATACCGCAATGTCAAGCATCGTTACATACAGATTTTTTTAGCAATGGCGCCCGAACCAATCGTTCGTCCGCCGCCCAAAACGATCGCCATCTGCGGATCGTTTGCAATGTGCGCGTCCATCTGCAGACGGTCTGAGACATAATCGGCGAAACCGGCAAGTCCGCATACGCCGCCCGCCAAATAAATGCCGTTTTTACACATGACGGCACTGACCTCTGCTGGAAGTTTCTTCAGGATAAGTTCCGCATACTCGATGATCTTATCCACATAGATGCGAATGGGAAGCAGAATATCCGCCGAAGAAACAGACACCGAGCGGGGCTTGCCCGTCGTGACGTCCCTTCCGTTGACAATGGTACTCTGATTGTCGTTTTCGATGAGACTTCCCACGGTATTCTTCAGTTTTTCACTGGACAGCGAGCCGATCTTTAAATTGAACGTTTCCGCAACGTGATCGATGATATGCACGTCCATGTTGTTGCCGCCCACGTTCATCGTAAGTCCCGCAATGATTCCGTCCAGAGAAAATGCGGCGCAGCTTGTTTTTCCCGCCCCGATATCCATCGTAAAAGCGGGCGTTGACTCCGAAAGCGGCACATCCTGTCCGAGTGCCGCAAGATAAGGCGTTTCGGCAAAGGTAACGCGGTTCAGCCCCGCCGAACGCGCGACGCGACAGTATTTTTCCCGCGATTCAAGGCTGCACGCACAGGGTACGCAAAAAAGCGCTTCCACCGAGTAGGCGCGCCGCACGACCTTTTGTAAAAAATATTCGAGCAAAGCGGCGGCATAGCGCTCGTTGAGGATCTCTCCTTCGTATACGGGAAAACAGACGTCGGTGAGTTCCGCCGTCTTCCCAAGCAGACGCTTGGCTTCGTTCCCGAAAGCACGGATCTCCCCCGTCTCCTTCTGAATGGTGACGCAGGTCGCCTCCGCGAGCACGATCCCGCTCCCTATTTTATAGATCTTCGTGACCGCAGTCCCGAAATCGATGGCAAGTCTGAGCATGGTGTTTCCTCTGTAAAATATGCTTACCGCAGCAGCCCCGCTTCCCGCAGCATCCCCGCGAGCCGTTCGACGGGCAGCCCCATGATGCAGGAAAAGCTCCCCGCATATCGCTTCACGAGCGGGAACCCGTCCTGAATGCCGTATGCCCCCGCCTTGTCCAGCGGCTTTCCCGTTGCGACGTACGCCTCAATGACCGCGTCCGTAAGTTCTTCAAACGTCACATCCGCCTGCGCGACGTCAAGATATTGCTTTCCGTCCGCAATCAGGCAGATCCCCGTGTACACGGTGTGCGTTCTGCCGGAGAGAAGGCGCAGCATACGCCGGGCGTCCGCGTCATCCGCGGGCTTACCCAAAATGACACCGTTCAGCGAAACCACGGTATCCGAACCGAGCACCGCGTCATGCGGATGCCGTGCGGCAACATCACGCGCCTTTCCCTCTGCAAACGCACGCGCCGTCTGATAAGCGGAAAGCCCCGCGCCCACTTCCTCGAAGCGCGAGGGTTCGATCTCAAACTCGGAAATCAATCCGGCAAGCAGTTGTTTTCTGCGCGGTGAAGCGCTGGCGAGAATAAAACTCACAGAATCTCCAGATTTTTGCGGAAAGTACGCTTGAACTCCGCGCCCGCCTCCATTGCCTGGCGAATTTCCAGCGCCGCGTCGCCTGCAAGTTCCGTCTTCATGATGACGGAATCCCCCAGCACGTCGCAATTGATACCCGTCACAACGCCCATACCGCTGCGGTCAAGCGCTTCGCCGATCCGCAGGAGTACGCCGAGTTTCTTTACGACATCCTGATCCTCTTCGGTGACGATATCTTTATAGCGCGCCCATTCGGCGGCATTGAGCTCCCCTTTCCGGCTGCATCCCGCCACAAATGCGGCAAGCACGATCTCGCGGTGCGTCGCGCCGTATACGCCCGAATTGAGAATGATATACCGACTGTGTTGTTCGTGGTTATAATAGCGCACTTCCCGACCGCTGTCATGCAGACTGGCGGCGATCTTGAGAACTTTCAGATAGACGCGAGGAAACTTATGCAGTACTCTGAGCTGTTTGAAAAGCTGGATGGAGAGACGCACCCTCTGCTCGACATGCTTTTCGTTACAGCCGTAATATTTGACAAGCGTCGTCAAAGAATAGCTCAATACGTCAAGAATGGGACGTTCCACAGTCTGCGGCACCGCCTGATTGAACATAATGCCTTCCCGCAGGCCGCAGCCGCCGATCGTGAAGGATTCAATGTGCAGATAATCGGTAAACGCCTTGACGATAGCCAGCGCGGCGGGCATGATATCTGCGCGCGCAGGCGAAAGCCCGCGGATACGCTTACGCTTTTCCACATCGAGCACGCGCACCATCTCATAGATGGAGCGGAAGTCCTCCACGGCGAAGGAGTAATTATGCACGGTATTGAGCGGATATTTTCGTACCAGCCGATTGATTTTGTACAAATTACGGAAAGACCCGCCGACGCCGATCATCTGCACGTCCGGCTCGACTTCCGAAAGCCATTCGATCTTTTTGAACTGCTCGGTGAAAAATTCCTCGATCTTGCGCGTCTGCTCTTCCGGAGACACGCCGTCGTCTGCAAACAGATCGGTCAGAGTGACCGCGCCGAAGGAGAGCGACGCATAATTGAGCACCGTTCTCCGATTATAATAGATGATCTTCGTGCTGCCGCCGCCGATCTCCAGAATGATCCCCTTGGGGATATCCATGGAATTAATGACGCCGCGGTAAACCAGAGTCGCTTCCTCTTCCTCGGAAAGCACCTCTACGCGGATCCCGCAAGTCGCCTGGATCTCATCCAGAAACGATCGTTGATTTTTTGCGCGGCGAACTGCAGCCGTCGCTACGGCGATGATACGCGTGACGCCGCTCGCGTCGCACAGTCTCTTAAACATTTTGAGCGTTTTATTTGTTTCCGCAACGCGCTGCGGTTTCAGAAAACCGTCTCTGTCCATATCCTGTCCGAGACGCACGCTCTCTTTCAGTTCGTCCTCTACCATGAAGTAACCGCCGCCGAACAAGCGTACGATCACAAGGCGCGCGGAGTTGGAACCGAGATCGATGATCCCGATTTTTTCCGATGTCTGCAATTCAGCCTCGAGTGCCGTCCGTTCCATTCCGTTCCCGTCCTTTGCGTGAAATTTCGGACCTCATCCGTCCGATCGGGCAAACGATGGGGCAAGCTCCTTTTCTTCTCTCTACCCTAATACTGCCCCTATTCTACCTATCTGCAACATTTTAGCACAGGAACGGGAGTTTGTCCATACCCTTTTTGAAAATAATTGCATGGATTTTTCAGATATAACCGCATTTTCATACGCTTTTTTCACATTTTTCACAAACTGCGGACCGCTCCGCATCCATTGGCGCATCGCAGGAAAAGATCGCTCAGTTTCTTGTCCGTAAAGACCGCCTTCCGGCGAACGCGCCTCGGAAGCGAAAGAGTGACAGAACAATGAGAAACGCGCCAAACGCACGCTCGAGCGCCGCGGAAGGCAGGCAGGTCGCCAGCAACGCGCCCGGAACGGAAAACAAGAGCGCAGGCAGAACAAAAAAGAGCAGCCCGTCCCGTTTGACAAGCCCGTTCTTCGCATGAATGGAGAGCGCAAGCGCCGCCATCGGCAAAAAGGACAAGAGATTGATCCCCTGCGCCGCGGCCTGATCCACGCCGAAAAGCGTGAGGAGCGGGATGAGCGCCGTCCCGCCGCCCATCCCCATCCCGCCCAGAAGCCCGCCTGCCGCGCCGCACAAAAACAGAGTCAGAAATGCCACGACAGCAACGCCTTTATGCCGGCAACCAGCATGAGCATAGCAAACAGGACATTGACGGCGCGCGCGGGCAGAACGGGCAGGAGCTTTGCGCCCAACGCGCCGCCGAGCGTCACGCCGATGCATACCGGCAAAAAAATGCTCCAGGGAACCAGGCCAGCCCACAAATATACGCTGACACTGACAAGCGAAGCCGGTAAAATGCATGCGATCGCCGTCGCATGCGCCGCGGCTGTTCCCCTCCTTTCGATCCGTTCGAGAAGCGGTACGGCGATCATCCCGCCCCCGCCGCCGAACACGCCGTTAACGATGCCGACCGCACCGCCGCCCGCAAAACGCTTTGCGCTCTTCCCCGAAATACGCATACCCAACGCCTCCTTCCGCGTTTCTCCGACAGTTTGCCCCACAGAAGAAAAATTTTTCCGCATTTCCACGAAATCATAACGATTTTCATGCGGAATTGCTTGCTTCTCACGGCGTTTTATATTAAAATATAGAGGTGTATTGCGGCGGTTTGCCCGCGCATTTTGCCGCGGTACTCCAAAGAAACAAATCGTCGCATCCCATAAAGGATGCACATGGAAAGGATGTTTTATGGCTAACGATTTCAAACATTGGAAGCGCCGTTCGATCGCGCTGTGCTCGCTGGCTCTCTCCGCCGCGCTCTCAATGGGCGTCTTTGCGGCCTGCACGCCCGCAGAAAACCCGACGGACGACGAAGAGGAGGAGACCGTCTCGCAGACGGACACCCAAACGATCCGCAACGGCAATTTCGAGTTCTATACCGAGAGCGACGTTGAAGTACAGGATGAAAAGCGCGCCCTCATCAACACCCCCACCAACTGGTCGTTCACGTCCGGTTCGCCCACTTCGGACGCAAGTTCGGGCATCGTGGATCTTACCGAATGGGACTATCTGGCAACGTCCGGAAGGGCTTTTACTTCCGTCGAAGACGCTGTCGCTCACTGGAACGACGAGGGCGTGACCGCCTACGACAGGCTCAAGTTCTATGCCGATTTCGAAGACGAGATCGCTGACCTCGATTCCGGCTCCGACGCGGCAGAGCTTTTTGACGAATATTCCTACTCCATCGACTTCGATGATGTGGAATACCTCTCCAATATCGAAGCGCCTACGGTGCACGAAGGCGCGAAGGACGGCGAGACGAGCGTCCTCATGATCCACAACCGCCGCACGTCCGACGGCGTGCTCGGCACGGGTCAGTATTACACTTCGTCCACCACCGTCACGCTCTCCGCGGGTACGGCGGCAGAACTTTCCGTCTGGGTGCGCACCGACGATCTTACCCACTACTATGAAGACGACGAGCTTGCAGTGGAAAACAACGCCGGAGCCTACATCCGCATCAATCAGACGGTAGGCGGCACTTCGCTCGATCAGATGCAGATCAAAAACATCAACACCAAGGGCGAGTGGAGACAGTATAAACTCTATATCCGCGCCAACTCTTTCGCAACGACGACATTCACCGTTGTATTCGGTCTCGGGCAGGGTTCATCCACGAACCGCCTCGAGTACGTCAACGGCTTTGCCTTCTTTGACGACCTCGTCTGCACGACGATCAGCGATGCAGCATACGAGGAAGCGACGGCGCAGGAGAGCTGCTCCATCGACAGTCTTGCCGAGGACAAACTCTTCGATGCAACCAAACTGGGTGCAGACGTCAACACCTTCAAGCTTGACCTTGATGCAAGCTTCGGTGCGGCGGACGACATTTCGATCGATGCGGACAGCGTTGCGATCACGACCGATCCCGACGGCAACAGACCGCTCGTAAAATACGACGGAGAGTATCCCGACGATTACACCAAAGTAACGACGATCGCAGGTCTTCAGGCAGATGCCGCAAACAACAGCTATCTGAAAAACATCTACGATACCGACTTTGCCGACGGATTCCTCTTTGACGGCACTCATGACGCTTCTACGGCGATCATGCTCATGTCCGTCAGCAGCGCTCCCTATACGGCAACCACCGAAAGTTACTCCCTTGCGCCCGGCAAGTATATGATTATCTCCTTCTGGGCAAAGACGAGCAAGATCTCCGGAACGGGAGCTTCCGCAACGCTGGTGGACGGCGAAAACCGTACTTCCATCTCGGCTTTTGACACGACGACCGCCGAAACCACGGATATCGACGACAACAATAAGGATATCTACAACGGTTGGGTCCGCTGCTTCTTCTTCATCTCCAACGAGACGGACAGCACCAAGGAATTTACGCTTGAGTTCTCCTACGGCCCTACCGACGTCGCTTCTGCGGCGCAGACGGCATACGACGACGGTTACGCGGCGTTTACGGGTTTCGAAGTCCTGAATGACGTAGACAAGAAATATTTCGATTACGCCACGACGGACACATATACGCAGGTCGTCACGCTTGCGGGAAATGTGGACATCGATTCTCAGTTTGATGCAGCAGGCGTTTCCTCCGCAGATATCCGCGAGACGCTCGCGATTCCCGCGAATTTCACGGGCGTTCCCAATGCCAGCAAGTCCCTTGTGACGGGCGGCGTGAACAATGTCCTTCCGGAAGGCGTCCATACCGGTCTGCTCAACTCGAAATACGCGGACGCTTACCGCGAGAACGCCGACAATGCGGCTTGGGTAAACGCCCTCACCGCGCTCAGCTCCGCAGACGCAACGGGCGAGGAATGGTGGGCGGATATCTTCGGCGACTATAACGCCGACGGTTCCGCGGCATATCCCCGCATTGCCAACCAGCCTCTGGCGCTCCTCAACACTTCGGACAGCGCGGTTCCTTCCTATGGCTTCCTTTCCGATACTTTCTCGGTCGCAGCGAGTTCTTATCAGAAGATCTCCATGCGCGTCAAACTCTCCGCCGGTGCAACGGCTACCATCTATCTGATGGATACCTCGGACGTCAAGAAAGGATATAACGATCCGCTCGCATACGGACTTCCCGCCGTTACGTTCTGGTACGATGACAACGGCAATATCGTAAAATGCGATCCTGCCTCCGAAGATTTCAACGCGCGCACGGACGTGCTGTTCTACTTGGAGGAGAACGGTCTTTATACCAAAGCCGGAGCAAACGACGGCAAGTACTATGCCAATCTGCAGAACTATGACGAGGATGAGTCTCTGAACAAACTCGCCGTAGACGCCAACGGCAATACCACGATCGCTTACTACTACAACGGCGGAAGATACTATGCGTACCGCACCGAGATCTCCGCAAACAACTACGACTACTCCACCGAAGTCTTTGACATCTACGACAGCCTGACCGAAGAAGAAAAATCCTGCGTACGCTATGATTACACGCAGACAGGAGCGACCGAAGCGAAAATCACCCTTGTCGGCACTGAAGAAACAGCAGGTCGCTGGATGGAAGTTTCCTTCTATATCGCAACGGGTAACACCGCGAAAGATTATAGGCTGGAACTTTGGGCTGGCTCCCGCGACTTTGAAGTTGCGGCTGACGGCACCGTCACTGCAACGGGCACGCAGATCCCTGCAAACAGCTACTTCTTCTTTGACAGCTACGCATCGACCGACGTCGCCGACGATTATGCGGCGCTGCTCGCCGAAAAAGTGGATGATCTGAAAGAATCCGAGGAGAACCTCGTCGATCCCGAAGATCCGACAAGCAATCTCATTTCCTCGCTTGCAGGTTACTACACCTTCACCTTCTATGACGCAAAAGATTATCTGCGTTACGACGCGACCGCGGATGAGGAAGATGCCGGAAATCCCTACGGTTCTTATACGCAGTCGTCGTACAGCGAGGAAATCGCATGGCTCAATTACCGTGCGGACGGCGAGACCTCCCTCTTTATCAACTATGCGGCCTCCGAAGTTACGGTGGAGCAGGACGATCTGAACGGTTCCGACGAAGACACCTCTGACACGACCACAACGGCAAACGGCGAGACAAATATCTGGCTGATCATCTCTTCCGCGATCCTAGCCTTTGCCCTCATCCTTGTAGCTGTTCTGATCATTGTTCGCCGTATCGCAGAGAGAGTGAAGCGCATGAATGCCGCCAAGATCAAACCCGCAGCCGCGCCCATTCCCAGACCTGCCAAGAAGGAAAAGAAGGCAGAGCGGAAAGAAGAAAAGGAAGAGGCGCCCCGCGACGAAGACGATCCCTATAACGAATAATGTGTAACGCCGCCCGCGCGGCGTCACCGAATACGGCGTGCCCCCCCAGGATTACATAGGGCGGGCGGAATTTGAAAAAAAAAAACGGGCCGTAAAAACAAAACCCATTAAAAAACCCACAAAAAAAGTTTAAACCCAAAACCCCCCCCC
>ERZ1090879.764-NODE-764-length-19069-cov-6.488798_pt1 | contig 19069 bp, 14 predicted proteins | sample MGYA00478472_ERZ1090879 | MGnify/ENA primary metagenome ERZ1090879 (study PRJEB33644, sample SAMEA5815723) | chicken gut metagenome | biome: Chicken; feature: Gastrointestinal Tract; material: Caecum | place: Ireland | collected 2019-01-01 | study: A study of the... | reverse complement strand
AAGTAAATATCCAGCCCCGAACACCACACAACGGGGCTAACTGATTAATCGCTTATTTGCAATAAAAACGGGGCGGGGGGGGCAAAAAAATTGGCCCACCGCCGCTTTTTCAGTTCATTATGATTATCTGATGACTTTAACGGTATATTCGTACTCCTTTTCCTCACCATATATAAGCGCGCGCACGAAATCGGCTTTAAGGTCGCATTCGTAACATCTTTCTTGCGGTGCGGAGGGAACGCTGCGCCCGAATTTTTCTCCCTCAGAAAGTTTTGCAAGGTCGCGCTGTTTTACAATCAGCGGCAGGCGGGATTTTGCAAGCTCTGCAAATATTTCGTCTTTGCAGCTCTCTCTTACGGCGAGCGGCTTTAAATACGTCCCTTGCTCTATGCAGGCTATCGCGTCGTCAGAGTAAAGCCCCAAAAGATTGGCGGCAATTATCCGCCTTATGCGCGAGGAGGTGTAGCGCCTGCTCGTCGCCTCTTCAATTATACGGCATAAGGGCAGGTTTGCACTCGCCTTGAGCTTGTTTTCCAGTCCTTCCGTGCAGCCGAATATCCGCCTCATATCGCTTTTATCTGCCATAAGCAGGGCGTACATTGCAAGCATGTCGTACTCTTTTTCTGCGCCCGACCTGTCTTTTGCCGTCAGCGCGGTATACACACATTCGGGTACATTGTCGCGTATTGCAATGTCACTGATGTTTTTGCGTATGGCGCTGGCGGAGGAGTAGTTTTCCTTCAGCTCGCCGTCGCCGTAGCCGCCGCCGACGCGCTCTGTCGGCAGCAAAGATATGTGTGCGCCGCTCTCTTTTATCGCCCTTGCGTACTCAACCGCAAGTATGCCGTTCGGCGAAGTTATAAGTCTGCTTTCCGCGCCGAGTTCCTCCATAGTCAAAGCGACGCTCCTTTTATAGCTCTGTCCACGCCCCATATTGCTTGTAAAAGTTTTATCTGTCTTTTTTGCGCCTTCGCTGTTCAGTCCTGAAAGTATATCTGCCGCGCGCACAATGTCGTTTACAGCAGCATTTTCGCTGCCGAATGCAAGGCAGCTTACAGCGGGAATGGCCTTTAGTATGCTTATAGCGCCCCGCGCAAATATCTCTGCGGGGGCGACCGAAAAGAGTGCGGGGAGCTGCAACACGCAGTCTGCGCCTCCCTCTATGGCGTGTTCCGCCCGAGTGAATTTGGGCAGAATTGCCGCCTCGCCGCGCTGGGTAAAGCTCCCGCTCATAAGGCACAGGATAAAATCGCAGCCCGAAAGCTCTCGTGCGCGTTCGATAAGATATTTATGCCCGTTGTGGAAGGGGTTGTATTCGCATATTATGGCGCAAATTTTCATGGCAGTAGTATAAAAAGGGGTATTTCACCTTTACATTTAAAAAGTTTTATTGTATAATGCTGTATGTGAAAAATGTAAAAGGTTTTACTGTTTCACAACAAAATTATATATCAAAAATTTATATAAATAAAGTGTTTTAAGGAGAAATTTCAATATGGCACTACTTGACGAAATCAAGGCCAAAGCCGCCGCCCTTAAAAAGACTATCGTCCTCTGCGAAGGGGAAGACAGACGCGTGGTTGAAGCCGCCGCACAGATTACAAAGGAAGGAATAGCCAAAATAGTTCTCATCGGCAACGAAGAGGAGGCAAAGAAGGTTGCGCCCGGCGTTGACCTTACGGGAATAACGCTCGTTGACCCTCTCACTTCCGAAAAGACTGCCGAATACGCAAAGATACTTTACGAAGCCCGCAAAGCCAAGGGCATGACCGAAGAGCAGGCCGCTCAGCAGGCCAAGGACAGAACGATGTTCGGCGCGCTTATGCTCAAGGCAGGGGATGTAGACGGCTATGTTTCGGGCGCTTGCCACTCGACGGCCAACACTCTCCGTCCCGGTCTCCAGGTAATCAAAACTGCGCCCGGAATAAAGACGGTATCCAGCTGCTTTATAATGATTGCCCCCGAAGGCGGAAACAAGTACAATCCCGACGGCGTGGCAGTATTTGCAGACTGCGCCATCAACATAGAGCCCGATGCGCAGCAACTTGCAGATATAGCAGTATCCACCGCCAAGACGGCTAAGGTTATTGCAGGCATAGAGCCGCGCGTTGCAATGCTCTCTTTCTCGACAAAGGGTTCGGGCAATGACGACAAGTTCTTCAAATCCGTTCCCAAGGTGCAGGAGGCTACCGCGCTTGCTAAGCAGATGGCTCCCGACCTCGCGCTCGACGGCGAATTCCAGTTCGACGCGGCTGTTGCTCCCGAAGTAGGCCAGCTTAAAGCTCCCGGTTCGGCTGTGGCAGGACACGCAAATGTGTTCATATTCCCCAACATCAACGCAGGCAACATCGGTTATAAAATTGCTCAGCGCTTCGGCGGTTATATGGCGATAGGTCCCGTTTGCCAGGGCTTTGCAAAGCCCCTCAACGACCTCTCCCGCGGTTGCAATGTAGACGACATTGTTGCGACGGTGGCTGTCACCGCGCTTCAGGCTGAATAATTTGCGCGGAGGGGATCTGAATATATGAAAATTCTTGTTATCAACGCTGGCAGCTCATCGCTCAAATACCAGCTCATAGATATGCAGACGGAGGAAGTGCTTGCAAAGGGCGGCTGCGAAAGAATAGGCATACCTGGCTCGCTCCTCAAAGCCAAGGGCAACGGCAAGGAAAAGGTATATAACCAGGATATGCCCACCCACAAGGTTGCCATTGAGCTCGTTCTGGAGGCTCTTCACGACGACGAAATCGGCGTTATAAAGTCTATGGACGAGATTGGCGCAGTAGGTCACAGAATAGTCGCCAGCGGCGAGTACTTCAAAAAGACTACGCTTGTAACGCCCGAAGTTTTAAAGACGCTTGAGGAAAAGACCTTTGAGCTTGCTCCCCTGCACAACCCCGCAGCCGCAACGGCTATAAGGGCGTGCATGGAAGTTATGCCCAAGACGCCTATGGCGCTCGTGTTCGACTCTTCTTTCCACGCCACAATGCCCGAAAAGGCTTACCTCTACGGCATTAAGTACGAAGATTATAAGGCGTACGGCGTAAGAAAGTACGGCGCGCACGGCACCAGCCATAAATTTGTTTCGCAGGAGGCAGCCAAGTACCTCGGTAAAAAGCCCGAAGAGCTTAAAATTGTAACCTGCCATCTGGGCAACGGCTCTTCCATAACCGCGGTAGACGGCGGCAAGTGCGTAGATACTTCTATGGGCTTTACCCCTCTTGCTGGCGTACTTATGGGAACGCGCTCGGGCGATATAGACGCGTCTGCCGTTGAATTCCTTGCCCGCAAAAAGGGCATGAGCCATGCCGAGATTGTGACTTATCTCAACAAGCAGTGCGGCGTTGCAGGTATCTCCGGCGTTTCAAGCGACTTCCGCGACCTCATTGCGGGAATGGAGAGCGGCAACGAAAGGTGCAAGCTCGCGCTTGATATGTTCAACTACCAGACCAAGAGGTTTGTTGGCGCTTATGCCGCTGCAATGGGCGGACTTGACTGCATAGTCTTCACTGCGGGCATCGGTGAAAATACTCCCGAAGTAAGGGAGGGCGTATGCGAGGGGCTTGAGTTCCTTGGCGTCAAGCTCGACCTCGAGAAAAATAAGGCCAAAAATAACGGCGCAATCCGCGATATTTCCGCAGAGGGAAGCCGCGTAAAAGTGCTTGTTATCCCCACCAACGAAGAGCTTGTAATCGCAAGAGAAACGGCTGAACTTCTGTAAAAAATTGCCCGTCTGTTTACAAAATAAGTTGACAAAATTACGGGCTTATACTATAATTGCATAGTCGGTTCGGTATGATAATAGATATAGCCAGGCAAATTGCATTAAAAAAGTATTCAGGCTCGTTTGAGTTTGAATATGCTTGCCCCGAAGATCTCGTCATTCTTCCGTCTGCCCGCATAGCCGGCAAGGTTAAAGTGAGCGGCAAATACGAAATTTATGACGATGATTCCGTCGGAGTTGAGCTTATAATCAGCTACCTTTTAGAAGGTCAGTGTTCGTATTGCCTCGAGCCTGCTGCGCAGCAGGTGGACTATAAGGCTGACATACTTTTTCTTACCGAGGACGACGGCGAAAATTATTCGTATAACGGCTTTAAACTCGATCTCACGACTGCCGTAAACGATGCTGTCCTTTTCAGTCAGCCGCAGGTTCTTCTGTGCAGACCTGATTGCAAGGGCATAGATTTTAATTAAGTTACAAATATAAAGAGGTGTAGAAGATGGCAGTACCCAAGGGAAAACAATCAAAGAGCAGAACAAACAGCAGGTTTGCAAATTATAAGGCAACGGCTCCCACGCTCGTGGAATGCCCTCATTGCCATTCCATGATGCAGGCTCACAGGGTATGCGCTAACTGCGGCTATTACGATAAGGTCGAAGTTGTAGCAGAAAAACCCGCAAAGAAGGACTAATCTTTCAGTCGGGCTTGTTTCACGGTTGATTTATAATTCTATTAATCATTTCAGGCTGCTATATTCAGGCAGCCTGTTTTGCGTTCGCTTAATGCGGGCGCATTTTTATTTTACCATTATTTGAATTGCGACACCGTACTTTAATATATTTAGCCTTGCGCCGCAAAATTGCTTGCATAGTTTGCGACGCACATTTAATATATTTGTCTTTGCCTCCTTAAGAGTATGTTTCTCTGTATGTTGCAACATTATACCGCGACTTGTTTGCGTGATTTGCAGGCATTGCCCTCCGCAAAATTACACGAATAGTCTGCGTAAATAAATTTTGGAAGCGCATTTGCAGTCCCATATATTTAAACTTTTTTTATTTTCGTACGCGCCTCAACTTCTTGACAAAACTTTTTCAGCTGGCTATAATTAAATCATATAAAAAAAGTAGGAATTAAAAAGAGGTGTTATGTGAAAAATACTTACGCCGTTACGGGCATGACCTGCTCGGCGTGCTCTTCGGGTATAGAGCGCGTCGTGGGAAAGATGGAGGGGGTAAGCTCCGTCGAGGTCAGCCTTATGGGCAAGAGCATGACGGTGGATTTTGACCAGTCTGTTGTAACCGAGCAGTCGATATTCGACGCGGTTAAAGGGCTGGGCTATGGTATCTACCGCGAGGGCGAACAGCCGCAGACAAAGGAGATGGCGCAGGATAAAAAGCTTTTCATACGCTTTATAATCTCGCTCTGTTTCCTTGTTCCTCTGCTCATTATATCTATGGGGCATATGTTCGGAATGCCCGTCGGGCTTCTGGCCCCTGCTGTAAACCCTCAGTGGTTTGCCTTTTACCAGTGTATTCTCACCGCTATAATAATTGGAGTAAATTTCAGGTTCTTCACAAGCGGAGTAAAGGCGCTCATAAAAAAAGTACCCAACATGGATACGCTTGTATCTCTCGGTGCGGGCGTTTCCTTTTTGTATTCGTTTGTGATAATGGTTTTAATCTTTGTCAATCCCGCGGCGGAGAGTGCGCACGATTATGCAATGCACAGCCTCTACTTTGAGTCTGCGGCAACAATTCTCACCCTGGTTACGGTCGGAAAGTGGCTGGAAGAAAAGTCCAAACGTCGCACGGGCAGCGAGATTGAAAAACTTTTAAAGCTTGCGCCCGATAAAGTCACAAAAGAAGTAAACGGCGAGCAGGTCGAAGTGCCCGTCTCTGAGGTTGCGGTCGGCGATATTCTTATAGTAAAGCAGGGTGAATATATACCCGTAGACGGTGTAATTACCGAAGGCAGCACCTTTGTGGATAAATCGGCAATCACAGGCGAAAGTCTGCCCTTTGAAGTAACGGCAGGCGATATCGTCACTTCTGCCGCCCTGAACAAGAGCGGCGTAATCAAGATGCGCGCTCAGCGCATCGGCGCAGATACCACCCTTTCAAAGATAGTCAAAATGGTGCGCGAGGCGGGTGCGTCCAAGCCGCCAATTCAGAAATTTGCCGATAAGGTTGCAGGCGTTTTTGTACCCGTCGTTACGGCGATAGCCCTTCTCACTTTTGCAATCTGGCTTATAATAGACGGCGCGTTTGTGCCCGAACACTGCGTTACATACGCCATAAGCGTACTCGTCGTTTCCTGCCCCTGCGCACTCGGTCTTGCAACGCCTGTCGCCATAATGACGGCAACGGGCAAGGCTGCGTCGCTCGGAGTGCTGTATAAGGACGCAGAGAGCCTGCAAAAGGTGTGCAACGTAAATGCCGTGCTGTTGGATAAAACCGCCACGCTTACCGAGGGCAAACCCCGCGTGACCGACGTTGTGGCGTTCGGAACGGACAGAGACAGTGCGCTTAAAATTGCGTGCGGCATTGAAAAAAATTCCAATCATCCCCTTGCAAAGTGCATAGTTGACTATGTTCAGGAGGGCGTTGCGGTAGACGGGTTCGAGTACATTGTAGGTAAAGGCGCAGTCGCTGTTTACGGCGGCAAAAAATATTTCCTCGGAAACGAAAAACTGGTGCCTGCCACAGCAATGACGAACAAAGTAAAGAGGGAGGCGCTTGCTCTTTCAAAGCAGGGCAAGACTGTTATCTACCTTTCAGACGAAAAAAATGTAGCCGCATTGATTGCCGTTGCCGATACCCTTAAGGAGGGCAGCAGGGAGGCAGTTTCTCTTCTTAAGGACCGCAATATGCGCGTTGCGATGCTCACGGGCGACGAGGAAAATACTGCCCGCGCAATAGCTTCCAATGTGGGCATAGACGACTTTATGTCTGAAGTTATGCCCGAGGATAAGCTTCGTGCGGTAACAAACCTTCAGCGTGCGGGCGGGTATGTGGCAATGGTCGGCGACGGTATAAACGATTCGCCTGCACTCAAGCAGGCAGATGTGGGCATTGCCATAGGCAGCGGCACAGACGTTGCCATAGATTCGGCTGACGTGGTGCTTGTCAGCGAAGACTTGCGCACGCTCGACGATATGTTTGAACTCTCCAAGGCCACGGTGCGTAACATAAAGGAAAATCTGTTCTGGGCGTTCATATACAACGTTATTATGATACCCGTAGCCGCGGGCGCGTTTTCCTGGGCGGATATAGAGCTGTTCGGTCAGCCGTTCACCTTCAACCCCATGTGGGCGGCGCTGTGTATGTGCCTCAGCTCGTTGTTCGTCGTATTCAACGCGCTCAGACTGCTCAGATTTAAAAATAAAAGGCACATACGCAATCTATCTGCGCCCTCCGACGGCGGCAATGACCGCACGGGCGGTGACGTGGGCCATCTGCAATCAGATAAAAATAATAATCCGGAGGATAATCAGTATATGAAGACGATAATTAATATTGAGGGAATGAGCTGCGAGCACTGCGCAAAGCATGTGGAAACGGCGCTTTCCACCGTACACGGCGTTGTCAGCGCGGACGTCAAACTCAAGAAGAACCTTGCCGTTGCAAGGAGCCGCGAACCTCTCTCTGAAGAGGAGATAAAAAAGGCTGTGGAAGATGCAGGCTATAAGGTCACCTCGATAGAAGTCAAGTAAATTTTCTTTAAAAATCTGTCGCATCTAAGCGCAGCCGCAAAAACCTGCATATGCGACAAAGTAAAACAATATGTGACTGTATACGTCAGGTTGACGCATTGACATATCTGCATATAAGGCACTATAATTTAATTGCAGCAGGGGAGATTATTAAACCCGAGTTGCAAAGGGGCTATATATGCAGGATACAATGCTTTTGGACAGACGTACAAAAGAACTTATAAAGGAGTATGTGCCCGAGGGCGACGTGCTCTCCGGCATAGTCTGCTTTTTTTCAGTATTTGCCGACAGTACGCGCGTAAGAATGTTATCGGCGCTTGCAATATCGGAGATGTGCGTAACCGATTTATCGCGCGTGCTCGACATAAATCAGACCACCGTATCGCACCAGCTCAGACTGCTTAAAAACCTGGGAATAGTAAAGTGCGAGCGGCACGGAAAGATAATATTTTACAGCCTGGTAAACGATACCGTCAACGACGTAATGTTAAAGGGAGTTGAGTTTCTGGGTTGCTGAAAAATGGCGCAGGAAATATTCCTGCGCTTTTTTTTGAGCGGTTGCGCTATAATATTGCAAACAACGCGCCGCTGTGCTATAATAAATCAAAGCGCCTGCGTAAAATTTTTCGGCGCATATCGGCTATGGATATAATCAAGGAAAAACTCAGACTTCTGCCCGATAACCCGGGCGTATATATAATGCTCGATAAATACAAAAATGTAATTTATGTGGGCAAGGCGCGCGTGCTTAAAAACCGCGTAAGGCAGTACTTTCATTCCTCACCCAAACCTGACAAGGTAATGAGGATGGTGGAAAATATTGCCGATTTCAACTATATCATAACCAAGACCGAGCGCGACGCGCTTGCGCTTGAAAATAACCTTATCAAAAAGTACAAACCCAAGTACAACATACTTTTAAAAGACGATAAGACATACCCGTATATAAAGGTAAATTTACGCGACCCGTTTCCCATCTTTTCGGTGACCAGAAAGGTAAAAAAGGACGGCGCGCGCTACTATGGCCCGTATATGGGCGGGGTGAGCTGCAAAGACATACTCGAGATAATGCAAATAACTTTCAAGGTTATGCTGGGCGGAAACTGCCCCAACCCCGTTTCGGACAAGCCCAAGCGCGAGTGTCTTAACTACCATCTCGGGCTGTGCCTTGCCCCGTGTGCGCACAAGTGCACGCGTGAGGAGTATGCCACCTGCGTAAAACGCGCGGTAAACTTCCTCGAAGGCAACTACAAAGAGGGCGAGAGCCTTTTAAAAGAGCGGATGATGTCGGCCGCCGCAGGCGAAAATTTTGAACTTGCGCTCGACTACCGCAACAAGATAGAGATGCTCTCTAAACTGGAGGCAAGGAGGATAACTTCGCTCTCCAACTTCCTCGACGCGGATATTATAGCCTATACCACAAACAACCTGTATTCGGCTGTGAATGTGCTGATAACGCGCAAGGGCATTATGCAGGGCGGAACCTGCTACGCGCTCGAAGACGCGCACTCTTCCGATTCCGAGGCTCTTTCGCAGTTTATAACGCAGTACTATATGAACAGACTGCCGCCCGCAGAGGTAATTACCGAGAGCTGCCTTGAAGACGAGCGTGAGCTTCTGGAAAATTTCTTTAAGGAAAAGTACGAAAAGTCTGTAAAGATAACCTTTGCCAAGCAGGGCGTAAAGGCGCAGCTCCTTTCAATGGCGCAGGAGAACGCGCGCGAATACCTCGAAAAATCGATAGACAGAATACGCCACAAGGACGATATGACTGTAAACGCCTGCAAGCGTCTGCAGGAAATTCTCGGCCTTAAAAAGTACCCGCGCAGAATGGAGTGCTACGATATATCCAACGTCAGCGGCGTGGATAAAGTCGGCTCTATGGTGGTGTTTACCGACGGCGAGGCGGACAGAAACAGCTACCGCAGGTTCCGCATAAAGACGGTTGAGGGGGCAAACGACTTTGCTTCCCTTCAGGAAGTATTAAAGCGCAGACTTTCAAAGCTCGGAACAGACGAGGAGGAGCGCTTCCCCAAGCCCGACCTTATAATAATAGACGGCGGCAAGGGACAACTCTCGGCAGTTTCTGAGATTTTCAATGAACTGGGCGTGCAGGATATAGAGCTTATATCGCTCGCCAAGCGTGAAGAGGAAGTGTTCACAACGGAGCGCGAGGAGAGCATCAGGATAGACCACCGCGATTTTGCGCTTAAGATGTTGCAGAGAATAAGGGACGAGGCGCACAGGTTTGCTATAACCTATTTCCGCAATCTCCATTCAAGGCGCAGTTTAGAGAGCATACTCTCTGAAATAGAGGGTATAGGCAAAAAGAAGCGCATTGCACTTATGGAAAAATTCGGCACGATAGATAAAATCATGGGCGCGCCCGTCGAAGAGCTTGCCTCGGTAGAGGGAATAGGGCCCGTGCTTGCAAAGAATATCAGAGCATATTTTGAAGAGAAGCTATGAGCATAAATAACAGACTTATCGTTTCCGATTTCGACGGAACGCTGCTTACAACCAAACAGACCGTGCCTGCAAGGGTGCGCGAGGCAATAGAGAGGTATGTAAATGCGGGCGGCGTGTTTGCCGTCTGTACGGGCAGAATGCTTGCCTCCATACTGCCGCAGGTGCGCGCGCTCGGGCTTAAAGGGCTTGTAGCCGCCTACCAGGGGACGGTGATTGCCGATATAGAGAGCGGCCGCATTGTAAGAAACGGCGGCTTTACCGCAGAGCAGGCAACAGAAATCTGCCGCATACTTGAAGACCGCGGCGAGCCGATAAATGCCTATGCCGACAATAAAATGTATTCCACGCTGCCGACTGATAACAAACTTTTAACAATGTATCAGGATATAACGGGTATACGCGCCAACCATGTCAGCGGAAAAATGTCGGACTATGTTGCAGAAAATAATCTCTTCTGCCAGAAGATAGTCAGCGTCATTCCTCCCGAAAGGAAGATGCCGCTATATGAATATCTCGTTAAGGAGATCGGCGAGAAGTACGACGTCACTTACAGCGCGGCTGTACTTGTCGAGGTCTCTCCCAAGGGTGACGACAAGGGTGCGGCGTTGAAGTATATCGCGCAAAAGTATTCTATACCAATAGATAAGACTGTTGCCATAGGCGACAATCTTAACGACCTTCCTATGATTTTGGCGGCAGGCACGGGCGTAGCCGTAAAAAATGCCGTGGAAGAATTTAAAAAGTACGCAGACGACGTCTGCCCCTCGTGCGACGAAGGCGGAGTGGCTGACGTTATAGAAAAATACGGATTTAATTAAGTACTATGTGTGAAATACTTGCCCCCGCAGGCGACAAAAACAGCGCTTTGGCGGCCATAAATTCCGGCGCGGATGCAATCTATCTTGGAATTAAAAGCTTTTCGGCGCGTTCTTCGGCCGATAATTTCGACTTTGACGAGCTTAAAAGCATTATAGATTATGCCGCACTTTTCGGCGTAAAAGTCTATGTGGCCATGAACACGCTTGTAAAGCAGAGCGAGCTTGAAGACTTTATATCCTCTGCAAAAAAGGTGTGGCTGGCCGGTGCAGACGCGCTTATAGTGCAGGATATTTTTCTGTGTGCGGCCATAAAAGAGGCCATGCCTGAAATTGTGCTGCACCTTTCAACGCAGGCGGGCGTGTGCAACGAGTACGGCGCGCGCCTTGCAAAAGAGGCAGGCTTTTCCCGCGTTATTCTTGCAAGGGAGACGCCGATAGAGGATATAGAAAAGATTGCGCAAACAATAGAAACTGAAGTCTTTGTTCAGGGCGCGCTTTGCACCTGCTTTTCAGGGCAGTGCTATTTTTCCTCCTTTGCAGGCGGAAACAGCGGCAACCGCGGAAAGTGCAAACAGCCCTGCCGCAAACTCTACTCCATAGACAGAAACGGCTTTGAAGAGCGCGCTTACAGACTTTCCCCGTCCGATTTATGTGTGGGAAAGGATATTTTAAGATTGAAAGAGGCTGGGGTATACTCCTTTAAAATAGAGGGCAGAATGCGCCGCCCTGAATATGTTGCCGCCGCGGTAAACTATTACAGAGATATTCTTGGCGGCAACGATGCCGCTGTCGGCGGCGATTTTTCCGCTCTTAAACGCACCTACAACAGAGGCAACTATACAAAGGGATTGGCGTTCGGACAGCAGAAAGGGTTTCTTTCGTCTGACGTCCAGGGGCATATCGGCGAGTATGTAGGTACTGTAAAGGTGCAGAACGGCAGGTTTTTCTGCGAAAGTACACAAAGATTTACAAAGGGTGACGGCTTTAAAATTCTGCGTTCCGGGCGAGAAGTGTGCGGCGGTACGTTTGAAAGCGAGGGAAGGGGCGGCTTTTATCTGTCTTCGCAAAAGCGACTTCTGAATGGCGACAAGGTGTTCGTGACAACTGATACAGCGCTCAATGCCCGCCTCGTATCAGAAAAGAGGCTGCTGTCCGCGGACGTGTTCGCCCGCTTTGCTGTATCAGAATTTCCGCGTGTAAGCATAAACGGGTTTGAGTATACAGGCGAAGAGAGGCTCACTCCCGCCGAAAACCGACCGCTCACCGAAGAGGACGTGATAACTTCGTTCAGAAAGACGGGTGAACTGCCTCTGTCCGTCAGGTTCGGCGAAGTGACTGTTGAGGGCAAGCCATATATGAATATGGCAGCTTTAAACGCATTCAGGCGCGCAGCGTATGCGGCGTTTGCAGATAGTATAGTAAACAAGCACCGCGCGCCCCTTTCAGGCGAAGTGGCAATCCCGACCTTTTTAAATGAAAAAAATGAAAAGACTGCAGTCATTGCCACCAATTTAAACGGCGTCATCGCCGACATAGGCATATTGAAGACGGACAGTTTTAACGTAGATATTTCAGCTCTAACAGCTGGCTTTAGTGGTGAAAAATTTTTGTATCTTCCGCCTTTTCTGAGCGGAAAGGATATCAACTTAATAAAGCCGCTGTGTGCGATTTTCGACGGTATTTATTGCGAAGGAACGTACGGAATAATGCTTGCCCACGAGCTGGGAAAGCCGCTCTTTGCGGGCGTGGGCTTCAATATTTCCAATACAGTGGCCGCAAAAAAAGTGTGTTCTGTTGCAAAATATTTCTGTATTTCCAAGGAGCTGACAATAAATGAGGCCTCGCCTCTGGTCTGCGAAAATGCCTTTGCGCTCACATGCGGAAATATAAAGCTTATGGACCTTATCTATTGTCCTTTCGGCAGAACTTGCTCACAATGCGACACGCGCAGCCGCTATACGCTCACCGACGATGCGGGCAGAAAGTTTCCGCTGCGCAGATATGAAACTTCTCTTTGCAGGTTTGAAATTTATAACTGTGCCGACCTTCTCTCCACGTCTGCAAATGCGGGCGCTCTGTATGATTGCACGCTTTCAGATGCGGCAAAAATTTCGCGTGCGACGGGCAATACGCAGGAGCTAAAGCGCCTTTTAAAGGATATAACCCACGGGCATAGCTCGTCGCCCGTATTCTGATTTTCATAAATAACATAAAATACTTAACTGCGCTTGGCTGCCGTTTAAAAAGCTGCCTTCTCAGCAGAAAATTCAGTCTTTTTGATTGTGGCCGCCGTAAATACATTGTTTTGGATTGCAAAAACTGCTTTTTTATCTCTGTTTATTTAAAATTAAAGCCGCACGGCGCAGCCGCTGCGATACGATAATATGAATACTCAATTTTACGAAAAACTTGAACTCAATAAGGTGCTTGCGCAGTGCGCCTCGCACGCTGTGCTCGGCGGGGCAAAGTCGCTCATAGAGGAGTGTATACCATCCTCCGATGCCGACGAGGTGCGCGAACGGCTTGCACGGACGGAGGAGGCTGATTTTCTGCTATTCCGTTCCTCGGGCGTATCGGGTATAGAGTACTTCGACAACGTGTCAGAGCTGATTTCCCGCGCAGAAAAGGGCAGTACTCTCTCCTGCGGGGAGCTTATGCAGATAAACGCGCTCAACCGTTCTGCGAGGATAGCCTGCACTTCAATTCTTGCCGCAGCGCAGGAGAGCGTTGTATATCTCAAGGCAGACGCGTCGCGGCTCTACTACGACAAGGCGCTGGAGGAGGACGTCGGGTTTGCCATTGTTTCCGAAAGCGAGGTCAACGACCACGCCAGCGAAAAACTTGCCGATATCCGCAGCAAAATAAAATCGCTGAACGCGCGCATAAGAAGCAAGCTCACTGAATATATAACCGGCCCTACTTCGTTATTTCTCCAGGACGCGTCCGTCACCATGCGCAACGACCGCTTTGTAATTCCCGTCAAGGCGGAGTACAAAAACAGAGTGCGCGGCTTTGTGCACGACCTTTCGCAGTCGGGCGCAACGTTCTTTATAGAGCCCGAATATGTGCTTGAAATGAACAACGAGCTCATTGCACTCACGATAGATGAGCGCGAGGAGGTTGAACGCATTTTAAAGGTGCTTTCAAAGAGGTTCGGCGCTATAGCCGATGTCTTGCGCACGGACGAGGTGGTGCTGTCCGTCATAGACGCATGTTATGCCCGCGCGCAGTATGCCTACTCGTTAAAGGCTGTAAAACCTGGCGTAAACGGCACTGGCTATATAAATATTGTCAAGGGCAGACACCCTCTTATTGATAAAACAAGGATTGTCCCCGTCAGCGTAGAACTTGGCAAAGACTATAATTTTCTCCTGCTGAGCGGCGCAAATACTGGCGGCAAGACGGTAACGCTGAAAATGACCGGCCTTTTTTGCCTCATGGCGGCGTGCGGAATGTTTATTCCCGCGGCGGCTGGCAGCTCGGTAGGCGTGTTCGACAATGTTTTCTGCGACCTCGGCGACAGCCAGAGCATAGAGGAGAGCCTTTCAACATTCTCTTCGCATATAAAAACGGTTATAGAGATTGTAAACGGCGTAACCGAACACAGCCTTGTGCTGATAGACGAGCTTGGCGGCGGCACTAATCCCGACGAGGGGCAGGCGCTTGCCCGCGCCGTAGTCGAAAAATTGCTTTCGACGGGTTGCAAGGGCATAGTTACCACGCATTTTACTCCGCTAAAAGAGTTTGCATTCAATGCCAAAGGCATAGAAAATGCCAGTATGGAGTTTGACGCGCAGACCTTGAAGCCGCTCTATAAAATTAAGATAGGCATGCCTGGCTCGAGCAACGCGCTCGCCATCTGCCGCAGAATGGGGCTTTCGCGGGATGTGCTTGATAAGGCGGTTTCCTATCTCTCCGAAGGCGGCAGGGCGTTTGAAAATATTGTGCGCAGCGCCGAGGAGAGCAGGGTTCGAGCAGACAGTCTGGCAGCAGAAAATCAGGCTTTACAGAGCGAACTTAAAAGCAAAATTGCGCTTGCGGATGCGCGCGCGGCCGCGCTGGAAAAGGAGAGAGCAAAACTTCTCAGCGGCGCAAAGGCGGAAAGCAGGCGGATAATCAACGAGCGCGCCGCCGAGGCGGAGAGCCTGCTTGCACAGATTGAGGATATTTTCAAAAAGGAAGAAATATCTGAGAGCGACCTTATAAAGGCGCGCACTCTTAAGAATAAGATAAAAGACGCGGCGTTTAAAGAGGAAGAGGGCTCGGCGGCACAGACGCCCTACTTGCCTGCCACGGCTGCGAATATCGCCGCAGGCGCGCGTGTGTTTGTAAAGCGTATGCAGACCGAGGGCGAGGTCGTGGCTTTCAATCCTTCCAAAGGCGAGGCGGAGGTTGCCTGCGGCAGTATCAGACTAAGGTGCAGGCTGGACGAGCTCCTTCTCGTAAATCCCAAGTCAGGCAAAAAGTCGGCGAGCGGAAAGGACAACGTAAAGGTCGTGCGCAAAATTGCGCCTTCGCAGCCGCTGCTTGAGATAAACGTGCTCGGAATGACGGTCGAAGAGGCGCTCTACGAGGTAGATAACTTTATAGACAAGGCGGTTACCGATAATCTTGAAGAGGTAAAAATAATTCACGGCGTCGGCACCGGCAGGCTGCGCAAAGCGATAGCCGAGCACCTCAAAAGGCATAAAAACGTAGAAAGTTTCCGCTCCGGCAAATATGGCGAGGGCGAAACGGGCGTTACAATAGTCAAGTTAAAATAACGCTATTTTTTTGTGCCTGATTTTGTAAATATTGTACCCCGTAGTTAATATTATATAAATAGTATTTGCTTTATAGGGGTAAACTGTTTGAAGAATAAAGTAATTGCGGCGGTAACTAATATACTGATATGCGCGGTAATCGCAGCTACCGCACTCGTGGGTTTTTACGGCGGCAGCGCCGTGACTGTATCTGAACACGATGAGAACGTTTTTTACAGCTCACGTGCGCAGGATGCTGTGAGTTTGATGTTCCTTGCGGACGGCTCGGGCGAAGATACGGACGGCGTGCTTGACGCGCTTAAAGAGTGTGGAGCAAAGGCAACCTTCTTTATAAAGGGAAGCTGGGCGGACGACAATACTTCAACAGTGCGCAAAATTTATAGCTCAGGCTGCGAGGTAGCCACCGCGGGCTATTTTGCCGACGATTATTCCACGCTTTCGTTTGACAGCACGGTTGAGGATATTTCCCCGTCGGTCAGCTTTTTAAAAGTAAGCTGCGGAGCAGAGGTTTCGCTTTTTATGCCGTCGGGGCTTTCCTTTTGCGAAAATACCGTCCGCGCGTGCTCTGTGCTCGGGCTCAAACTTATCATGTGCGGCAAAAATGTCTGCGGGTATGACGATGCTGAGGAAATTTTTGCGCACGCCACTGAAAATTTGCAGGCAGGTGATTTTATTCTGCTCAGTCCCACGCGTGCAGCGACGGAGGCTCTGCCGCTCATTATAAACTACATAGAAAAATGCGGATTTGCTGCCTGCACGGTGTCGGAGGCGCTTTCACGTTAAAATGCAGTAAGGAGAAAATATGGTACATTTTAAACAACTTGAAAACGGAATAAGGCTTGTGGTAAAAAAGATGGACGGGCTTATGTCGGTGACCATGGGCGTGCTTGTGGGTACGGGCGCCTGCTACGAAACTGACGCTGAAGACGGCATTTCGCATTTTATTGAACATATGATGTTCAAGGGTACGAAGACGCGCTCGTCTTTTACCATTTCGGACGAAATGGACAGAATAGGCGCACAGATGAACGCCTTTACCGGCAAAGACCTCACCTGCTACTACGCAAAGTCTACAACGGACAACGCCGAAAAAGCTTTTGAAATACTTGCCGACCTGTTCCTCAACAGCACATTCCCCGAGGAGGAGATGGTGAAGGAGAAGGGCGTTATCATAGAAGAAATAAATATGAACGAGGATACGCCCGACGATTTATGTCTAGATCTCGTCGGCGAGGCTTACTACGGCAAGGGCGGCTATGGCAGAAATATTCTCGGGCCGCGCAAGAATGTCAGCGGATTTATGGGCGCCGACGTAAGAAAGTATATGGCTTTGCGCTATACTACCGATAACATCGTCGTTGCCATGGCGGGAAATATTGATATTGAGCTCGCTGAGGATATGACGAGGAAGTATTTTTCTGCGCTTAAGCCCTCTGCAGCAGATAAAAGAGAGGTAAAGGTTGAGCGCAGACACGGTTCGCTTGTAAGATATAAGGATATAGAACAGATACACCTTGCGCTGGCATACCCTTCGTTCAAACGCGGCGAAAGGCTCTACGACGCGGCGCAGATAATGAATTCAGTGCTGGGCGGCAGTATGAGCTCGCGCCTCTTCCAGAAGGTGCGCGAAGAGCTAGGACTTGCCTATACAGTATATTCGTACAATACCGCCTATGCGGAGACCGGTACGCTGTGCGTGTATGCAGGTGTAAATGCGGAAAATTACATGCGCTCGGTTGAGGCTATAAAAAATTGCATTGAGGACATAAAGCGCAAGGATATAAGCAGCGAAGAGTTTGCACGCGGAAAGGAACAGCTCAAGGCGTCATCTATTTTTGCGCAGGAGAGTACAAGCTCTCAGATGCTCCTTTACGGCAAGGAGATGCTCTATAACAATAAGATTTACGACTTTGGCGAAAGGATAGAAAAGGTCAACGCTGTAACTTTTGACGACCTCGCAGAAGCTATAGATTTAAGCTTCGACAGTGCGGGCATGGCTGCGGCAGTAGTCGGAAAAGTTAAAAATCCGCTTGTTATTTAGTACTATGTCAGACATTAAATACGGATTTAATCCAGTTTTTGATAAAAATAGTCGCGTTCTGATATTGGGCAGCTTTCCATCAGTCAAGAGCAGGCAGGTCGAATTTTATTACGGAAACAAACAGAACAGGTTCTGGAGGATATTGAGCGGCTTTTTCGGCGAAGAGCTGCCGTTATCAACCGACGAAAAAATCAGCCTTTTAAAGAGGCAGAATGTCGCCTTATGGGACATTGTCACTCAATGCGAAATAGTCGGTTCCAGCGATGTGACCATAAAAAATTATAAGGTTGCCGACCTTGGGATTGTAACGAGTGTAGCCAATCTGGAGCTGATAATCCTAAACGGCGGCAAGGCGGCAGAAATTTTTAAAAAGAATTATTCATGGCTGAATATCCGTACCGAGTTTCTGCCGTCAACAAGTCCGGCAAATACTCGATGTGACGAAGGGCTTTGGTATAAAGCGCTCGCGTCTGTTTTCGGTGAGGTGCATACGGGCGTTTAATCTGCTTGATAGTTTCTTTATTGGTTAATTTGGCTTGTCTTTAAGTTTCTATTTATAACAATGTTAAAGTTGTTTTCTTGGTTATAGCGTGGTATTGAAGTAGTTTTTTTGACTTAAATGCAGGTTTTAACTTTTTAAAATTGATTTTAGCGTTGTATAGTTTGTGCTGAAAAAGATTGTTCAGCTAGTATTTAAGCTTAAATTAGCGGCTTTAATTGTAACTTTTCGGGCGTTTAATAATATTCGTTAATTTAAACTTGCGGAATTAAATGCTATTCGTTTCGCACTAAATATGAATTGACTACATTTTTATACTAATTTGTTAGCATTAAATTTTTTGTGGCAGGAAGAGCGGTGGTGACCATGGTTACATATGAAGAAGTCTTAAATATTTTGAGGAGCTATGCCGAACCTGAATACGCAGAGTTCAATAAAAAAATAATCTGTGAAAAAAATCTTGAATTTATTGGCGTGCGCATGCCTGTGCTGCGCTCACTTGCAAAGAAGTTTAAGGGCGAGATTGTAACTTTTAAAACTTTCCCTCAGGAATTTTACGAGGTAGAGTTCCTTAAACTTGCAATAGTTGCATTCCTTCCGTATGAAGAGTTTATCACGCTTTCAGATTGGTGTGTGAGCCTTATGAGTAACTGGGCTCTGTGTGATTGTTTTGCTCCGTCCTGCATTAAAAAACATCGCGAAGATTTTATACCATCTATAAAAAAATACCTCTCTTGCTGTGAGGGACGATTTGAAGGGGAGTATTCAAGGCGTTTTGCTCTTACAACACTCCTTCATTCTTATGTGGACGAAGAGTATCTCGATTTGATTTTTGATTGCATTTCCAATTGTCAGCCAAATAAATATTATGTTATGATGGGGGCGGCCTGGTTGCTTGCCGAGGTGCTAGTCAAGCATTATTCGCAAGGAATTGCCTATTTAAATAGTACTATGTGTGACATAAATATTAAAAATAAGGCCATTTCTAAGGCCTGTCTCTTATACACATCTGACGCTGCCGACGAAGCTAGAAGTGTAGA
>ERZ1090879.763-NODE-763-length-19086-cov-9.801692_pt1 | contig 19086 bp, 27 predicted proteins | sample MGYA00478472_ERZ1090879 | MGnify/ENA primary metagenome ERZ1090879 (study PRJEB33644, sample SAMEA5815723) | chicken gut metagenome | biome: Chicken; feature: Gastrointestinal Tract; material: Caecum | place: Ireland | collected 2019-01-01 | study: A study of the... | reverse complement strand
TACACTTCTAGCTTCGTCGGCAGCGTCAGATGTGTATAAGAGACAGGTGTATTATGATAACCTAAAAAGTAATACAATGGAAAGCATTGACATACTGACTAGTGTGCTGAGAGACTATCCCTATTTTGTGTTAAGAAAAGAAATTGACCATGGATATGATTTATATAAAAAAGAAGTTGCAAGGATTAAGAACTATTACTTGCAGTATCGAAGGGGAGTAAAATTTTACACGGAAGGAACGTCAGGTGATTATACGCCTTCTGATATTCGTTTTCGGGAATCTGCTACGCTGATAAATAAACAGGCAAGGTTTATGTTTTCTCGTAGTCCTGAGATTTTTATTCAGCCGTCAGATGTAGAATCTGAAGAAGAAAAGAATATTGCAGAACAGTATCAGAAGTTAATCAATGAAGTATTAAAACAGAGTAAGTTCAATCGTAGGCTGTTGGAATCCGCAAAGGATTGTTTGGTCGGATGTCGTGTTGCATGTTTGGTCGATATGTCAGAGTATGGAGGAATTAAGGTTCATTTCTATAACAGCTTGCAGTTCTACTATGAAATGGATTACGGAGAAGATGAGCTGAGGAAGTTCGTCAGTTTTGAGATGGTAACACGTTCGCTATCAAATGCAGACAAGCGTTACCTTGTAAACCGATATGAGAAGGTTAATGACACTGTACGAATGAGTTCTATTCTGTATGATGGAACAGGAAGGATGATTGAAGAGGTAATACCTGAAAAGGAAACAGACCTTACTTACATCCCGGCCGTTGTGATTGTAAACGATGGGCTATTAGAGGATGTTGGAGGTGTTTCTGAAATGGAAGCCCTAGCAGATTTAGAGTCTGGGTATTCACGACTTGCAAATAGTGATGTTGACAGCGAACGTAAGGGCATGAATCCGATTCGTTATACTGTTGATATGAATCCTAGCACAACAGCTAGTTTACCTTCTGGTGCAGGAGCTTACTGGGATCTACAAACAAACCAGAACATTGATAATGCGCATCCTTCTGTTGGGACACTTGCTCCGCAGATGAATCATACGGAAGCCGTAAAAACAACATTGGATCGGATTAAAACATCAATGTATCAGGCAGTGGACGTTCCGAATATCAGCGAGGAAACTATGGTCGGAAGCATTACATCTGGAAAAGCTTTGGAAGCGTTATATTATCCTCTTTCTGTTCGGTGTGATGAAAAACTGAAAACATGGATCCCCGCATTGGAGTTTATCGCAGATACCATTCTCGATTATGCAAAACTGTCACAGAACTTTGTTATTGGGTTTTATATGCTAGAGCAGTTCGGAGATATTCAGGCTCGTGTAAAGGTGCAACAGCATTATGCATTATTGGCGGATGAAACAGAAGAAAAGAACATTGATCTAAATGAAATCATGAATAACACAAGAAGCAGAAAATCATACCTGAAGAAGTGGAGGAAAGAGGAATTCCCGACTGATGCAGAGGTAGAAGATGAACTAATGCAGATTGCAGTTGAGTTAACAATGTTCGATACGATGAGTCCGAATGTTACGGTACAGAATGAATTAAGCAAGCAGGGAACTCAACAGGAAGTTGATGAGAATATGGAAAAAGAAGAAACGCAGAGCAAACTAGAATCAGACGAAGGAATACAGGCGGGTGATTCCTAATGCCGAGATTCCGATTGAAGAAAGCAGAGGAAATTAGAGATAGTACAACGCAACAAATGACAAAGCAAATACAGCAGATGTATCAACAGTTGTATCAGGATATTAAAAAGCGAATCGAGCAGTCTGGGAATCGTCTAACAGACCAGAACCTAATGCTGATTCAGAGAGAAATTCGAAACAGGATCGAACAGATTAATCAAGAGCTGGATGGAAATGTTCGACAAAACATGGAAACGGTATGCGTTTCAGTTACGGAAGATATTAGAACCTATTTAAATCAGATGGGTTTCAAAGACGAGGAAATATCAACAGCCTATATGTATGTCCCGAATCAGGTAGTTGAAACAATCGTAACCGGACAGATCTATCAAGAAGGTTGGTCATTATCACAAGCAATCTGGGGATATAACAGAAAGACTCAACAGACGCTACAAAACATTGTAACCATGGGAGCAGGGGAAGGAAAAAGTGCATATGAAATTGCAAAGGATCTGGAACAGTATGTTGATCCATCAGCAAAAAAGAAAGCGCAAAACATTCGGAGCCGGAGAAGAGCGACAGAAAATGATGTCAGAGCAGGAAGGGCTTCTAGTATCGGTGAAGAAATTAGAGATACGTTTCGCCCTGGTAAGGTAGATTACAATGCAATGCGGTTGGCTCGTACCATGGTCAGTCATGCATATCAACAGACATTCGAACGTGTGAACAGGAATGATCCGTTCGTAACCGGATATCGTTGGATTGCATCAAACTTTCATGGAAGAGTATGTCCCATTTGTTTAGACCGGGACGGAAGAATCTTCCCGAAAGATGAGCTTCCTCTTGACCATCCGAATGGGATGTGTACATTCGAAGCCGTGATCGATAAGAGTATGAGTGAAATCGCAAAACAGATTGGAGAATGGTATCAATCTCCTGTTGGAACGTTTCCTGAGATTGATCGGTTCGCTATGGATTTTGTTGCGTAACAAAAAGGAGAAGAATAAGAGATGTTAAAAGCAGAGAGTGTATGTCAGAAATGCGGAAAATTAAATACAGTCACAAACCCGATTGTCAGAAAGGAAAAGCTGTATGATGAAAGGGGAATCGAATTGACTGTATTATATTATATCTGCCCTGAGTGTAAAGAGAGAAATGTATTACAGGTCGATAATGCGGCCACAGAGCGACTTTTAAGTGAATGCCGAGGAATTCTACTTGAAGCGATAGAAAAACGAAAGAACGGTCAAACAGCAAGCCCAAAACGGCAGAGGAAATATGATAAATTATCAAAGCGACTGAAAAAGGAACGGGAGCGACTAAAGGAATCATACAAAGGAAAAATATTGTATGATGCGGATGGAAAAGAAGCCATAAAAAACTTGACAGTTGAAGAAGGAAGTGGTATAATTGAAAATAAGATGTGACAGGTGTCATATCGAGTTTGAAATATATCTGAAAGAACAGGAAAAAGAAACAAAGAACGGAACTGTTATTCGAACATATATGAGGTGCCCGAGATGTGGTGCTGAATACGATGTGGGGTATGACAGCTCCGTTTCTTTATCGTTGAAAAAACGAGTCAGAAAGCTATTATCGTTGCCGCTTGTTCAGGTGTCAGATGCGGAAGCCTACAGGAGACAACGAAAGATAGACAGAACAAAAAGAGACATAACAGAAGAGATGGCAAAGGCAAAGAAGTTATTTTACGAGAACTGAAAGGAGAAATAAAAATGGGAGAAACAAATAACAATCAGAACAATAATGGAACAGAAGGGAACAGCAATCAGAATCAGTCAACTGGTTCCGAGCAGAACCAGAACAATCAGCAGACAGCGCAGAACAATTCTTCTGGGAATCAGGGAAACACTGCTACAGTAAACGAGGAAGAAATCAAGAAACAGGCACAAGCTGAACTGCTGAAGAAACTCGGATATGAGGATGAATCAGTGCTTTCAGGTGATCTGTTAGAATACAGGAAGTATCTGGACAGTCAAAAAACAGAAACGCAGAAAGCACAAGACACAATAAACGAGACAACAAAACAGCTTGCAGAGGAACGGGAAGCCCGTATATTGGCAGAAGCAAAGCTCAGTGCTGTGAGTATGGGAGTCAAGTCCGGACTTGTAGATGATGTTGTTCTGATTGCGAAAAGTCGTGCAACAAAAGACAAAACAATTACTGCTGTATTAACTGAGATGAAAGCAAATGCAGACGAAAAGATCTACTTTGTGGACGAGTCAGAGGAAGAAGGGGACAAGAACAAAGGAAGCAGAAACAACAGAAATATGACAAGAAATAAACCTTCCAATGACAACACAACAAACAGAAGCAAAGAGTCTGGATCAGATGAAGGGGCCGGAAAATATGCCGGGACTATGGCGGCTCGGTTATTACAGAAAAGCAGAGGAAACGGGAAAAGCTATTATTTCAAAGACAAATAAAGTAAGGAGGAAATGAAAGGATGTTAAATCGTTCAGGTGTGGTAAAAGAATCATACAACAATGTGACACAGATTCTATTCAATGTCGAACATCAGGTTTCTGTGCCGATCATGGTAGATGATAGTTTGGTGACAAGTGCAGATGCAAATGGAAGAAAAATTGTAAAAGCAGGGACTCCGCTGACAGGCAGTCTTGACGCAAGAACAACGCCGTTTACAGCGGCTTCTGCCGGATCATCTTCAGATGCTTCAAACGCTGTGGGAGTCCTGTTACATGATGTAGATGTGACGGCAGGAGATGAAAACGGAACACTGTTAATCTTCGGGTTCGTGAATACGGCTCGTCTGGATGAAACAACGGCCGGTAAGATTACAGAATATGTAAAAGCGGCACTTCCGATGATTACGTTCGCAAATATGGATGATGAAGCATAAGAGAAAGGGGAGATAAAACATATGAGTATTTTTGACCTGATTATATCGTCAGAAATTGTTGCATACTGGGAATTAAAAACACAGGATCGTGCTCCGTATCTCGGTGAAGAGCTGTGGCCTGCACAGCAGAAAATGGGACTGAAATTGGAATGGCTGAAAGGTTCTTCCGGACTTCCGATTGTGTTACGTCCGAGTGCTTATGATGCGGCGGCAATTCCACGCCCGAGAATTGGATTCGAGAAACTGAGCGCACATATGCCGTTTTTCAAAGAATCAAAATATATTAATGAGGAACTGAGACAGCAGTTAAATATGGTGATTGAGGGCGGCAATCAGGCTCTTATTGATATGATCGTAACACAGATTTTCAATGATGAAATGGAGCTTCTGGAAGGTGCTGCGGCACAGCGTGAGCGTATGCGTATGATGGCACTGACAACTGGCGTTATTTCCATCGAAGGAAATGGTCAGGCATATGATTATGATTACGGTATGCCGGAAGATCACAAGGTAAACGCAACAAAAGCGTGGTCAGATCCGACCGCTGATATTCTGGAAGATATCAGAACTGGAATCCAGAAGATCGAGGATGATACCGGTGTTACAGTTGAGAGAGCAGTTACAAGTTCAAAAGTAATCGGATATATGAGAAAGAACAATGAAATTAAAGGAACACTGAATGTTCTGTCAGGCGGCGTTGGATACATTTCAGATACAAAGATTATCGGTTACCTTGCGGATGAACTGGGAATTCAGGTTGTTGTGAATGACAAGCAGTACAAGGATGAAACAAAAACAACACAGCGGTATGTTGCAGATGATGTGTTCGTTCTGTTCCCGTCAGGTAATCTTGGAAATACATGGTTCGGTATGACTCCGGAACAGTCCGACCTGATGTCAAGCAATGTTGCAAATGTAACAATCACAGATGTTGGTGTTGCTGTTACAACGATTGAAAAAGCAGATCCGGTACAGGTTGAAACAAAGGTAACACAGATTTGTTTACCGGACTTCCCGACAGCAGATCAGGTGTACATTGTGGATGTATTAGGAGCGTAAGATTTATTTATGGTAGGGGTGATCCCCTACCTGTATTGTATTATAGAGAAGGGAGAAGGAAGAGAATGGTTGTTGCTAGGAGAGGTAAAACAACAATTAAAGTAAGTCGGCACACGTATGAAAAGATGTTTCGAAAGAAAGGGTTTCATATTGTGTCAGAGGACGTGAACGGTCAGGACATTCCGGAAGGTGATGTAGAGAAAGTTGTTGATGATCTGGGACAGGAAACAGAGGAAGAGGAAGCAGAAAAAGATATCGACAGTATTCCAATTTCTGAAATGAACAAACAGCAGTTAAGTGAGTATGCAAAGAAACATAACATTGATACGTCAGCGGCTACAAGTGTATCACAGGCGAGAAAGATCATTCAGCGTGAAGTGAGAAACAGGAACATGTAAGCAAGGCGGTGGTGGTATGGACAGTCTGGAAAAATTGAAATTCAATATTCGTGAGAAAGAATATCCGTGTTTTAGCGATGATGAGCTGTTATATATTCTCAGGGATGAATGCAAAGGAGATATCAATAAGGCAAGCTATCAGTGTTTGATTCGGAAAGCTGAGAACACAGGGCTGACAGTTTCAGGATTGACAACAAAAGATAGTTCAAGTTATTTCAAAATGTTAGCATCAAATTATGTTACAACGAATAGTGGGGTGCTGAAATGATTGAGCATGCGAAGAAGTGGGAGTTGTCAAAAGTAACACGTGAAATTAAAACACACGGAGAAGCTTATACATTCAGCCGTTATAAACTGGATTCACGAAACGAACGAACGGATGAAACAGAAAAGATTGCAGAAATAAAAGGGCTGTTCCATACGGTAAAAAGCTATCTTACAAAAACAGTAGGTGATGGAAATGTAACACACAGCAAAGGACAGCCCGTGATTTTAATATCATATGAAGATGGAAAGATACTATCAATGGATGATATTGTTACAGTCGGAGATATGACATATCATGTAACAGGACTAAACAATGTTGAGCAGTACGGGATTCTGTTAGAGGTCTCGTTAGAAGAGGTGTTGACATGATTCGGGTTGATACATCAAAGCTAGTGAAAGCATTAGATAACATGGAAACAAAGGCACAGGTAGCGATTAAGATGTTCGCAACAGAAGGGGCGAAGAAATTTCAGAACTATGCAAAATTACATCGTCCATGGACAGATCGAACAGGTCATGCAAGACAAAGGTTGGTCGGATGGGTAGAAACATTTTCAGATAAAACAAGAATTCATATCGGGCATGGTGTCGACTATGGAATCTATCTTGAATTGGCACATGAAAAACGATATGCAATTTTACAGCCTACCGTGAATGCGGTTTCTCCGGAGATTTTGGAAGGATTCAAGGAATTATTGAGGTATCTGAGATGAGCGTAATTCAGAAGATCTATGACAGTCTGAAGGAGCAGGGTTTTGACGCATATTTTCCCGGGCAGAAAAAGGGAGAATGTACAAGAAAATATGTTGTTGTGAAAGACGATGGAGGGGTCGAGGTTGTTGGTATATCAAGCGAACGCCCCATCTATACAATTATGTGTTATGTTCCTGAAAACAAATACAGTTTGATGGGAACATATAAGTTAGAAGTAAAAGAAGCAATGCGAAAGCTATATCCGATGGTGATGTATGCAGGAAACGAGACACCGAGTTATTATGACAGCAATGTGAAAGGTCATATGGTGAGTTTTCAGTATTACGGAATTCGGAAGATAAAACAAATTATACTATGAAAGGGGAATATTAGAACATGCCGAGAGAGAAAAAGAAAGCAGTCGGTATACCTACGATTGATGTTGCTCTAGTCGTTGTTCGTACAGGAAACAATGATTCAGGTCTTGAAATTGCGATTGATACAGCGAATCAGATTCAGGTGGAACCTCAGACGAGTGACAGCGAAGCAATACAGTTAATGAAACTGGGACGTTTGATTGCTCAGAAACTTGCAAAAACAACAATAACTGGTCATCAGATTACATTAACAGATAACGTGTTCACTCCGTTACTTGCGAAAATTTTTCAGGGTGGAGCGATTACGGGAGAAGGAACAACACTTGTGTATACTCCGCCTGTTGCAGGTAGTACAGACACAGGAGAGATTTTCGAGTTAGATTGTTATTCTGCCGTGTATGATGCTTCAGGCCAGATTGTAAAATATGAGTGCATTACATATCCGAACTGTCAGGGGACTCCGATTACGGTAAGTATGCAGGACGATACATTCCGGCTTCCTGAGTATGTTATTAACTCAGCGCCGAAAACAGGTCAGGCTCCGTATACAATAAAATATGTTGCAGAGCTTCCAGACTTCAGTGATGCACCTCAGACGGAAAACGGTACTGACGATGTGGATGAGTTAAGCATGATGAGTGTAAATGGTGGGGTTCCAGACACAGCGAGTGGAGGAACACAGGTTATAACACAGTGAGATAACAATAAAAGGAGAGATTAAAAAAATGGGAGAGAAAAAAGAATTAAAGGTAACAACATTAGAAGATTTAAAAAAATATGCCGAAGGGTTTGAGGTTGATCTTCCCCCTTTTGCTACCGGGGATCCATTGCGGGTTATTCTTAAACGTCCTAGCGTGGTAGAACTGGCTAGGAATGGAACAATTCCAAATGAGTTACTCGGTATAGCAATGGAACTATTTACCGGGGATGATGAGCTATCGGTAAAAAAAGAGAAAACCCCTGAATCAAAGTTAAGCGAAATGGTGCAGTTTACGGAAGTCTTGAAGATTGTTGCAAAAGAGTCGCTTGTGTCTCCGTCATATGATGATTTCGTGAAATATGGGGTTACATTAACGGACGAACAGTTATTAGCAATCTATAATTTCACTCAAACTGGGGTTAAGGATATGCATTCCTTTCGTCCGTAGTAGAAAGGTCGAAAGTGTCATAACAATGTCCAAGCTGTATAATTGCCGTCCTAGTGAGATTATTGGAATTAAAGACGATTATACAGCTTTTTGTTTTGATGAAGCATGTGCATATATATGTTCGAAGTTGTTACAGGGTGAGACACCGGTATATGAGAAAACAGAAAAGAAGGAAATGCATTATAAATCATTTAGCAGTTTTTACAATGATTTTGTATAACATATACAATGTTTGGAGGTATTAGAAAATGGCTATAAACGTAGGGTCTGCTGTTGCATATCTTGAACTGGATATCTCCAATTATACCGGAGGATTTCGGAGGGCTTTAAGCGAGCTTAAAACGTTTCAAGATAAAACAACAACAGCAGGTCAGAAGATAAGTGCATCCTTAAATGCGCTGTCATACATAGGATCAGATCTAACAAAAAATGTTACAGTACCGATTGTCGGAATTGGAACAGCCGCTGTAAAGGTAGCTGTAGATTTTGACAAACAGATGTCAGCAGTTCGTGCGGTTTCAGGAGCTACAGAAAGTGATTTTGAGAGTCTGAGACAGAAGGCGATTGACCTTGGGGCGGACACAGCGTTTAGCGCATCTGAAGTTGCTGTTGCAATGACGGAAATGGCGAAAGCTGGTTGGAGTTCTCAACAGATTATGGAAGGAATGCAAGGTGTTCTTGATGCTACAGCCGCATCCGGGGAAGATCTGGCAACTGTAAGTACAATTATTGCAGACGCAATAACAACATTCGGATTGTCAGCGTCCGAAAGTACAAGAGTAGCAGACCTGTTATCGCAGGCGGCAAATGCAGGAACAATCAGTGTTTCGGATCTAGGAGAATCACTAAAATATATCGGCCCTGTTGCGAATACGATGGGATTTAGTATTGAGGACGTTGTAACTGCTATTACCGCAATGTCACAGGCAGGAATTAAAGGATCACAAGCAGGTACTTCGTTACGGTCTATGTTCGCTCGACTGGTAAAGCCAACAGAGAACGTTGCTATTGCAATGGATCAACTTGGAATTGTTTTGACAGACGAGCAAGGTAATTTTAAAAGTATGGACACTATATTGTCTGAAATGAGGAAAACGTTTAGTCAGCTAACGCCGGAGCAACAGGCGTATTATGCAACTGTTTTGGCAGGTCAGGAGGGAATGTCCGGTCTGACTTCCCTACTTGGCATGACACAGGAAGAATACGACAAAGTGTCTGAAAGTATGAAGAACGCAACTGGCACAGCGGAAGAAACCGCAAAAGTTATGCAGGATAATTTAGCGGGTGCTGTGGAACAGTTGGGAGGTTCGCTAGAGTCTGCCGGTATTGTAATTGGTCAGAGATTAACGCCCAAAATTCGCAAATTAACAAACTTTGTAGATGATGCAGTTGACTCATTTAACAGTCTAGACGAAGAACAGCAGGACACGATTGTAAATCTTGGGTTAATTGCCGCCGCAGTTGGGCCAGTAACGCTTGCAGGATCAAAACTGTTAAAGGGGATAACAACAGTCGGAAAGGGATTCGTTTCTGTTACGTCTAATATTTCTCTGTTTGTTCAGGCGTTAAGCTTGTCGAAGCGGGGAATGGGAGACGTTGCAATGCAGGTTAGCCCATTGTATGCAGGGCTAAAAAATATTATTAGTGCAACTGGATTGTCTGCCGCAGGGTTCGCAGGTGTTACTGTTGCGGTGGCGGCAGGGGTTAGCGCTTTTGCTTTATACATCAATCACCTGAACAAAGTGAGAAAAGAAGCCGCAGAACTAACAGAGTCAGAACAGTATCTTGCCGATGCAATAGACGAAACATACGAAAACTATACTGAAATGTCAAAGACTGTTAGTAATGCAATCAGCGACACACAAAAAGAAGCAGATGCTACGCAGGCGTTATACAACAAGCTACAGGATGTCGTGTATGCTAATGGCCGGGTAAAAGAAGGGAAAGAAGCATATGCTCAGTTTATTGTTGGAGAATTATCTAATGCACTCGGGCAGGAAATATCTATCGTAGACGGTCAGATTCAGCAGTATGAAGAGTTAACTAGTACAATACAGGAAACAATAGATAAAAAGCGGGCAATGGCTGTACAGGAGCAATTAGGGGATGCATATACAGAAGCTTTGTCAAAACAGGCAGAAGCCGCAATCGAATATCAGAATCAATTACAGTCTGTATCTGATGCGCAGAAGGAATACAATGAAATACAGGAGGAATATTCTAAGTTAGCAGATAGAATACCTGACGAACAGGAACAATATAATTTGAAGCTAATTGAAATGGGATCTGCACTTGAAGGAGCACAAGAGAAGTTAAACAAACAAAGAGATTCGTTAAGCAAAGCGGAAGAAGCTATGGTTGGGTATAATCAAACGATTGAAAATTATGAAGGACTTGGTGCGGCTATTATTTCTGGCGATGCAGAGCAGATCAATCAGGCATTGTTACGAGTACAAGAAGGATTCTTGACCGCTAATACCGCAACAAGAGAAGCGCTAGAGGAACAGTCTGATACGTTAAAAGAAAAATATGAAGAGATGTCAGAAGCGTTAGCAGAAGGAGCACCTGGCGTAACACAACAGGCAGTGGATAACATAAAGGCTCTAATGGATCAATCAAATGCAGAATTAACTGCAAGAATAGAACAAGATAAACAGACATTAATACAACAGTATAATGAAATGGGTATTCAGGCTCCACAGGCGTTAATTGATCGGATGGTAGAGCAAGATCCGGTGGTACAACAAACGGTTGTTTCTATGTTCGATCAAATGAAGAACGGAACACAGTTAAAGAAGGACGAGATTACACAGCTTTTCACTTCGCTTGGTGTAGAAGCCCCCTCTAGTCTGATAAGTCAGTTGACAGGGTTAGAACCTAGCGTACAGCAGAGTGCAATTAGCTTATTGACTCAGCTACAGTATGCGGAGCAATCAAAACGTCCTGAAATTGTTGCACAGCTACAAGCTCTGGGTATTTCTATGGATGATAGTATTGCGGGAGGATTGCAGAGTAATAAAAGTACAGTAACATCTTCTGCAAGTGATGTAGGACAAGCAGGAAATAAAGCGGTTGAGGACGAGTTGAAAAAAGAAGTGGATTCTCCTGACGTTTCAAGTAATACAACAGCAAGGGCGCAGGAAGAAGCTAGAAAAGCCAGAAACGCTATGCAGATAGAATTTGATAGTAACCCTATCGTTGCTGTTGTCAACGTTGTTCGAAAGGTAGCAGGCGCTGTATCTGATTTATTGGATGGATCACACGCAAATGGTTTAGCATATGTTCCTTTTGATGGCTATATTGCAGAGCTTCATAAGGGCGAAAGAGTCTTGACAGCACAAGAGAATCAGGAGTATAATAAAGGTAGATTGGGCGGAGGTTCAGGAGATACCTATATTTTCTACAATACGAAGCCAGATCCGTATGAGTATTCCAGACAGATTCGGAAGGTAAAACAGGAGCTGGCAAGGGGGTGACAGATCGTGATAAAAGAAGTTACAATACGTAACGTTGTAACAGGGGAAGAAGCAGAAATTTCTATGTTCTCGTCCCGTTTCGTTTTGGACTATGTAGACTGGGACACTCCGTCAGTTAGTCAGAGCACATATCGTGTGCCAAAACAGATTGGAAAATCGTTATCTGGTGTAACAATCAACACAAGGAAGCCGACAATTTACGGCTATGTTGTTGCAGATCTGTCAAACACAAACGTGCTCGGAATGACGATGGCAGAATACTATGAGGTTCAGGAACGAAGAATAGAAGAGCAAAAACAGGAATTGAACAGAATTATATCTGTTTTTCAGGATATTCAGATTGAGGCGGACGGGTATTTTTTAGATGCTCGCCCTACCTCTCCTGTGACATTCTCTGAAAAGGAAGAAGAAAACAATGAAATACTGTGTGCATTCTCGATTGACTTAGAGTGTTATAATCCCATGTTCTATCAGGACAGTAAGATTGTTAGTATGCAGTCCGTAGAAGATAAGTTTCATTTTCCATTGGTTATCCCAGAAAGCGGGCTTATTTTCGGAGAAGTAATTCGCAGGCAGTCAATTAACATCGAGAATGCAGGAGACGCAGAAGTAGGATGTACAATCACAATTACAGCCAGTGGAGGATCTGTTGTCGATCCTATTTTTTACAACGTTAACACCGGAGAATATATCGGGTTTGATGGGCTTACGCTTCAGGATGGTGAATATATTATCATAACAACTGATGTGTCGGAAGAAAATGTAATCAAGCATGGAAATGCAAGGACAGAATCCGTCGTGTCGTATCTTTCATCTGGAAGCAAGTTTCTGAAGATTGCACAGGGCGGTGATATGTATTCCTACGATGTGGATGAGGAACATCAGAACAGTATAGATGTTGTCGTATCATATCGGGAACAGTGGTTCAATATACCGGGGATTTAAAATATGATTATTAGTGTATTAGACGGGAATCTAAAGAAGATTGATATTTTACGTAAATATATTTTTGCGCAGTATGAAGATGAATTTAGGGATATCGGAGAGTTTAAAGTGACGGCAGAAGTCGTACAAGAAAACATGTATCTGTTAGATAAGAACAGAGAGTTTTTTCTGTTGTTTGATGGTGCGATTGTTGGGAAGCCCGTTTTAGGAAAAGTTGAAAGAATAGAGAAATCAAGTGATAGCGAATATGATAACACAATGGATTTAACCGGACGACTTGCAAACGTGATATTCGCAAAACGTGTTATCAATGGTACGATTAATTTCACTGGGAAAACATGTGATCTTGTCGGAACCGTAATCACAGATGAAATGATTAGTAACAGTAACACAAAGCGGAATCTAAGCATTAATCTATCATATGATGGTGGACAGGAAGCATTACGAGCAAAATGTACAAGCATTGATAAACAGATTACAGGAGGGTATGTTTGGAACGAATTAACGGATATCATGGAGCAGGACAATCTAGGAGTATATTTTTATCCTGTTGTTGCTCCTGGAAATGAAACAAACATCGAAGAGTATGATCTGATTATCAGTCAGGGGACAGATCATAGAAAGGGAAATGCGGAAGGTAACAATGCTGTTATTTTTTCTCAAGATTTGAGCAATATTGCACGTACTGAATATGAGATTGATTCTGAGGATTATCGGAATGTTGCGTATATCGCAGGTGAGGGAGAAGGAAGCGCAAGAAAGTGGTACGAGATATCCAGACCCGGAGAGGATAATAAAACCGGGTGGGAACGAAGCGAGTTGTGGATTGATGCAAGGGATATTCAGAGTAGTAGCACAGACGGGGCTCAGATATCAGACGAAGAATATGATAAGCTGATTCAGCAGAGAGCGAATGAAAAGTTTGCAGAGAACCAGAAAAGCGAGTCTTTTTCTTGTACTGTAACGGATCATGATAAACGATATAAATACGGAGTCGATTATCAGAAAGGAGATTATGTTACTGTAATTGATTCTGAGCTAGGTATTACAGTGGATGCTCAGATTGAGAGCGTAACATATTCTATTCAGGATTCAGAGGAAATCATAGACGTGACAGTAAAATCAATAATGTAAGGAGGTAGGAAACAATGGCAGAGCATAGTGGTTTTTTCAATGCACAGCAATCCGGCGGGAGTTATGACAGAGTATATGATGCTTCTGATTTTTCGAAGTATTTTTCCCTGTTCATCTCAGATGGAGTATTTATCAACCCGGCAGATCAGTTGAAGGTGGTAGCAAAGACAGGAAGAACAGTCACCGTGAAATCAGGTTGGGCGTTCATCGAGGGATATTGGTATCAGCTAGATGAAGATATGGACATTACTCTTCCGGCTAACACAACAGCATACGGGATATTTGATCGGGTGTGTTGCACGTTAAATAAATCAACACGAAAAATTGGAATTGAAACAAAAACAAATGTTTCGTATAGCTCGTTACCTGAGAACAATGGAACGATACACGAGCTAGTACTGGCTGATATACAGGTGAATTCAGGAGCTACAGAAATTACAGATGCAAGAATAACAGACAGGAGACCGAACACAAATTATTGCGGGTTTGTCGGAAGTGCTGTAACACAGATTGACACGAGTAATTTATTCACGCAGTTCGAGTCTGAATTCAACGAGTGGTTTAACGGCATTAAAGGGAAGCTCGGGGATGATCCTGCCACATCATTGCAGAATCAGATTAACCAGTTGCAGAGTCAGATTACGCAGAATCAGAACGCACTTGTTCCTGTTGAGTTCTTGACGTTACAAAACATGTCAAGTGTAATTCAGACCGGGGACTTGTTCGGAGGAACAATCGCAAATATTCACGGGACGAAATTCGGAAGAGTTGTCGTGCTGTATTTTCAGATCGATAATGTTGCTCGTGGTGGAAGTGATACGAGAATTTTTACGATACGTGATGCAAAATATTGTCCGATTCATTTCGGAGTATATGACGTTTTTGTCGGTCATGCAGGTTGCACCGCATATGCAGGTGTATTCGAAGATGGGGATGTTTCCCTTGCGATTGGTGGTGGCAGTAACATCTCGTATTCTAACCGTACGCAGGTTCTCGGGACGTTAGTATATGTAACCGGTCAGTAAGGAGGTCGAGGAAAGTGGACGAAGAAACAAAAGGTTTGTTGATGGATTCGCTGAAAGAATCAAATAAAAGCGGAAGGCTAAAAGACAGAATCATTGTTCTTCTTGTTGCGTTGTGCATTGCTCTGGCAATCTCAGTCATAATTATGGGTAGAATTACATATGATGTTATGACATACGAATACGTTGAGACAACAACGACCGATTATGAGCAGACTGTCGACATGAGTTCAAGTGGCGAAAATGCAAATGTCGAATATAACGATGTTGCGGGAAATCAATATAATGACAGTGCCACACATAACGAAGGTGGTGCTGAATAATGGCGAAAGCGAGTATCAGAGTCAGAAAGTCCAAAACAGTAACAACATCCCGAGTACGAGTGAAAAAGAATGAGAAAGGAAAACGAGGAAATCCAAACAAATGCCCTGTATGCGGAAAATTTATGGGGAACGGGAAGGGATAATTTTGAACAAGAAAAACGCAGAGACAAGAAAGAAACTACGGTGTATAGACTCGGTTCGGGATTTTGAGGATTTGTTAGAACAGGTTATGTTAAGCGAGGAAGAAAAGAAAATGTTACGGTTACATTATAAAGATAAGAAAACACTAGCGTGTATTGCAGATGAGTTAGGAATGTCAGAAGCGAATGTAAAGAAAATGCATCACAAAATACTAATCAAAATTAGTAAAATGTTTTAATCACAGAGGGCGAACAGCCCTCTTTTTATTTTGTCTTTTTAGTATACTTTCGGTATACTTTCTTTATCTTTTCGATAATTTTCCAGTGTTAGAATTGAGATGTACCAAAGGAAAGGAGGTACATTAGAAATGTTTGGTTATAATAATTATCCTGCATATCAGATGCAGGCGAATCAAAACAGAATAAATGATCTACAGCAACAGCAGTATGGAACATATCAGCCGTACCAGATGCAACAGGTACAGCCACAACAGAATCAGATCATAAAAGGACGGCCTGTTTCAAGCTACGAAGAAGCAAAAGCAAGCATGATTGATCTGGATGGTAGCTTATTCGTGTTTCCTGATATTGCAAATAAACGAATCTATACAAAACAGATAATGCTAGACGGAACAGCAGATTTTCGTGTTTATTCTCTTGTCCCGGAACAGAATAATGTGCATCAAACGGAAGGAAACACAAACAGTAACGAATATGTTCTGAAGAAAGATTTCGATAATACAGTGAGCCAGCTGTTAAAACAGATAGAAAGTCTGAAAGGTGGAATGACAAATGAATGGGAAAGTACAGGCAATGTTGAATCTAGCAATGAGAAATAATCCGATGTATAACAGAGCGAAACAAATGACAGAAGGAAAGAACGAACAGCAGTTAGAACAGCTTGCAAAGAATCTGTGTAAACAGAGGGGAATTGATCTTGACAGTGCTGTCAAGCAGTTTCAACAGATTTTAAATCAATGATATAAGCCACAACGGTTTATATAAAAAACAAAAAAAAGAAAGGAGAATGAGCTATGATGGATGGTTCAGGATTGAGTGTAGCGGATGCGATTGCGCTCGAAGGAAGAAACAACTGTTGCAACGATGGTTGTGGTAACGGACTTTTTGGAGGTGACGGAGCTATCTGGATTCTTTTCCTTCTTTTCCTGCTTGCCGGATGGGGCAACAATGGATGGGGAGGAAATGGCGGTGCAAATGGTTCCGGATTCCAGGGATGGGCAACGAGAGCCGACATCAACGAAGGTTTTGCACTGAATAACATTCAGAGTGGAATTACAGGAATTCAGCAGGGTATCTGTGACAGCACATATGCGCTGAATAACACAATTCAGAATGGATTCAGCAATGCACAGTTACAGTTATGCAATGGCTTCAATGGTGTCCAGACTCAGATCAGTAATCTTGGATATAATCTTCAGGATTGTTGCTGTCAGACACAGCGTGCTATAGACGGTGTAAATTATAACATGGCACAGAACACATGCACGTTACAGAACACAATGAACAACAACACAAGAGACATTATCGACAATCAGAATGCAGGAACAAGAGCAATTCTCGATTATCTGTGTCAGGACAAGATTCAGACATTACAGAATGAGAATCAGAGTCTCAGACTTGCGGCTTCACAGGCGAACCAGAACGCAGTTCTTCAGGCGGCTATGGATGCGAACACAGCAGAGATTATCCGCAGAACTGGAAACGATTGTCCGGTTCCTGCGTATGTTGTTCCGAATCCGAATTGTTGCTACGGGAACCCACTCGGCGTAGGAAACTACGGTTTCAACGGATGGGGATTTAACGGCTTCAATGGTTTCGGATGTAACAATGGCTGTGGATGCGGTAACGGATGTTGCTAATCAAACAAAATAATCCGCCTATGGCGTGAACAAAGGGCGGCGTTGACCGCCCTATTTTATTTTAAGAAAGGAGTTGACAGAAATGCCTTGTAGTCTGTATAATAACAATGGATTCGGATGCGGTGGATGCACACATTTTGTTCGCACCACAAGCGTAACGCTGAATGGAACTGTACTTGAACTGAATATTCCGCAGGCAACATACAGTAACAAAGAAAAGGTGTGTATTTGTGTTGCACAGGTAATTCCTGAGGTAACAAGTGCAGATACAGTTGCTATTACAATCGGGACTAGCACAACACAGTATCCACTGAGAACAAAATGCGGGAACAATGTTCATGCAGATCAGATCAGAAGCCGGAAGGTATATCATACATTTGTTGCAACAGATATTCCTCAGTTTACAATTTCTGGTTGTGAGCTGTGCTGTACTGGATTTAATTTCCCGACAATTCCTGTGGTCGCTACTCCGGCAGTCTAGTTATGGGAAATAATAACAATTTTGATTTTTTAGATGCGCTGTCTGCTGTCAGCTTTCTTATCGCAGTTGCGAACTACAGAGAGAGCAGAGGGCAGACAGACCTACAGGAAATTGCGCAAGGGATTATTAAGAATATCAATAATCATTTGCAGGAGCAGGACAGAAAGATTGACGAAATCTATGACATTTTAAAAGCAAAGGAGAGTGAAAAGGATGCGCCGAAATAACATGGACGATATGCGAGATGATCCGAGTGTAAGGGATGACATGGAAGAAAGACGCAGACCAGATATGATGATGCGTGACACAAAGCAAATGCCGATGAGTAGTATGTCACGTGGAATGGCAAAGGGTCAGAAAACACAGGTTGCAGAAACCGTATACAACACACTCAATGAGCATATGACAAAAGCAGTTGCATTCCACGAGCAGTTAGCAGATTATTTCTGTTTTCTTGGGTTACATGGGTACAAGCGCATATTAGAATATCAGTATATGCAAGAGTGTGCAGACAAACGGAAGTTGCATAGACGTTACATTGATACGCACAAAAAGATTCTTCCAGTGAAACAGGTACAGATTCCGATTTTTATTCCGGCTGATTGGAGCAGGTACACAACGGAGGACATTGACGATACAGTGGTTTCTAAATTTGTTCGTGCGGCTCTGGATGAATGGAAGAACTGGGAAGAGAAAACGAAAGAATTGTATGAGGAACAGTGCGAGATCCTGAGAGATTCAGGGCTCGTTTCTGATTATGATTTCGTGGAGAAAATGTTAGAAGAAGTAGAAAAAGAAATCAAGAAAGTCATGCGCATTATCGAGAAGTTAAAAGGCACTGGATATGATGTAACAATGATCCATGGAATGCAGGACAAATACCATGAGAAGTACAAAAAGAAATACGAAGACCATTACACAACAAAGAACAATTATCCGCATCGTGTATATGATAGATATATCCCACCGTATTATGATGATGATGACGAAGATGATCGCAGACGGTGGGGATTCGTATAACACAACAAACATTAGGACGCTGAAAAGCGTCCTTTTTGTTTTGCAAAAAAGTAAAAAAGTTTTGTTTTTCTATTGACTTATTTGTTTTGTTATGTTATTATATAGTCACAAGGTAAGAGAAATAAAACAAAGCAAAGGAGTAATGGAGTAATGATAAAGATTAAAAATATTACAGAGGAAACAAAAAATTATTTTCAGAAGTTTTATAG
>ERZ1090879.760-NODE-760-length-19126-cov-32.440722_pt1 | contig 19126 bp, 18 predicted proteins | sample MGYA00478472_ERZ1090879 | MGnify/ENA primary metagenome ERZ1090879 (study PRJEB33644, sample SAMEA5815723) | chicken gut metagenome | biome: Chicken; feature: Gastrointestinal Tract; material: Caecum | place: Ireland | collected 2019-01-01 | study: A study of the... | reverse complement strand
CTCCACCGAGGAAGAAATGAACCAGTTCTACCAGGACGTCCTGGCCTGCAACTGACCGCCTCATACCCTAACGCAAACGATCCCCTGACCGCCAACCGGCAGCCAGGGGATCTTTTTTGTTTTTGCGGTTCGTTTACCGGACGATCTTGCCGGTGGCGTTCTTGGGGAAGGGCTCGGAGCGGAACTCCACGGCGGTCATCCGCTTGTACAGGGGCAGGGTGCGGTTGGCCTCGGTGATGAAGGCGCGGACCGCCGCCTGGGCGTCCTCGGGGCAGTAGACCTCGGCGCAGATGCGGCCGTCCTTCTCCTTGACCAGGCACTCCTGGACGCCGTCGCAGCCGGAGACGATCTTTTCCAGCTCCTCGGGGCTGACGTTTTCGCCGCTGGCCAGGATGATGAGGTTCTTCTTGCGGCCGGTGATGTAGTAATAGCCGTCCTCGTCCTTGCGGACCAGGTCCCCGGTGTGGAACCAGCCGTCGGCGTCCAGAACCTCGGCGGTCAGCTCCGGCTCCTTGTAGTAGCCCATCATGACAGGGTCGCCCTTGATGCACAGCTCCCCATCCTGGATGGAATACTGGCAGATGGGCTCGTCGCCCACGCCCACCGACGCCATGTGCGCGGCGCTCTGGTCGTTGTTCCAGGTGCCGTCGCCGGCCGTCTCGGTCAGGCCGTACATCTGCATAATGAAAAAGCCGTTGTGCATCAGATCGAGCATCTGCTGGGCCGAGCAGGCGGCCGCGCCGCAGGTCAGGATGCGCAGCCGGCCGTAACGCTCCCGGCGGCCCCGCATCACGTCCCGGTGGATGTTCTGCAGGATGACCGGCACGGCGGCCATGGTATCGCTGGGCATCAGCTCCAAATCGCGGTAGAAGTTGCGCAGGTCGGGGCAGAGGTTGTGGGCCATGCCCATGATCGCCCAGCTGACCAGACAGGTAAAGGCCGCGATGTGGAACATGGGCAGGATGGTAAAGTGGCAGAAATCGTAGTGGTCCACGCCCATCTCCTCCAGCATGACCCGGAAGGGGTCGCAGTAGGCCGGCATGGGGGCAAACAGGTTCTTCTGGCTGAGCATGACGCCCTTGCTGTGACCGGTGGTGCCCGAAGTGAACATGATGGCCATGAGGGCCTCGCGGTCCCTGCACTCATGGATCCCGGCAGGGGCGCAGCCCTTGTAGCTGTCGATGGGCATCAGCTTATCCCCATACGCTTCCTGGAGGGCGGGCTCCCGTTCGAGGTAGCGGCCGTCGTGGAGGATGGCGCTGGCTTCCACCAGGTCCAGCTCGTAGCGGATGTCCTCCCAGCTCTTTTGCAGGTTGAGGGGCACCAGCACCGCGCCGGTCAGGATGGTGCCGAAAATGCTGACGGCATAGTCGTAGCTGTTGGCGGCCAGCACGCAGACCCGCTTGCCCTCGATGTCCGGGACGGCGGCTTCCAGCGCCGCCGCCTGACAGCGGATGTCGTGGGCGTACTGGCGGTAGGTGATCTCCCGCACACCCTGGATCGCGTCGTCGTAGTAGCGGACGGCGATGCGGTCGGCATAGTGGCTCTCCATGCGGAGCACCAGCTGGTAAATGGTCGAAACAGGGATTTTGATTTTAGCCATAACGTTCCTTTCCGTCTTGCAGACGCTGCGCCGCCGGGGCGCGCGGCAGGATGGAAAGGAGACGGTCAGTCCCTCTGGATCTTGCCCAGCGCGTTGCGCGGCAGCGGTTGATCGGTAAATTCCACCGCCGCGATCCGCTTGTACAGCGGCAGCGTGCGGTTGGTGGCATGGATAAAAGCCCGCACCTGGTCCCGGGAGGCGGGCAGGCAGGAAATACAGGCGCAGATGCGGCCGTCTTTCTGGCGCACCAGCACCTCCCGCACGGCGGGGATCTTGCCCAGCAGGGCCTCCAACTCTTCGGGGCTGACGTTTTCGCCGCTGGGCAGGATCATCAGGTTGTTTTTGCGGCCGGTCAGGTAGATATAGCCGTCCTCGTCGATGCGGGCCAGGTCCCCGGTGTGGAACCACCCGTCCTTCAGGACGGCGGCGGTGGCCGCAGGGTCGTTGTAGTAGCCCAGCATGACGGCCTCCCCTTTCATGCACAGTTCGCCGTCCTCCAGACGGTACTCCATGTCGGGGTCGCGCAGGCCCACCGAGGCCAAGTGCGCGGGGTCCTGGGCGCTGTTCCAGCCACCGTCCCCCACCGTCTCGGTCAGGCCGTAAGTCTGGATGATGGTAAAGCCGTGCTCGATGAGGGCGGCCAGCATCTGGGGGTCGTAGGTGGCGGCCCCGCAGGTGAAGATGCGCAGTTTGCCGAGCCGCGCCGCCTTGCCCTTGACCACATCGTGGTGGATGGATTTGAGCAGCGTGGGCACCACCGCCATGACGTCGCTGGGCATGGCGGCAAGGTCACGGTAAAAGCGCCGCAAATCGGTGCAGAAGTTGACAGCGTTGCCGCTGATGCTCCACGAGATCAGGCTGGTCAAAGCCGCCACGTGGAACAGGGGCAGCACATTGAAGGCCGAGAACTGGTAGTCCTCGGGCAGGCCGAACTGGCGGCGCACCGTATGGAACGGCTCGGTGAACAGCCGCATGGGGGCAAAGAGGTTGCGCTGGCTCAGCATGACCCCCTTGCTGCGGCCGGTGGTGTCGGAGGTAAAGAGGATGAGGGCCAAAGCGTCCTGATCGGGGCATTCAGACAATTCGGCCAGCTCGGTGCAGCCGGCAAAGGCGCCGATGTCCAGCACCAGACCGCCGTACCCCGCAAAGCGGGGTTCCCGCTCCCGGTAGGAGCCGCCGGCCAGCACGCAGTCCACGTCCGCCTGGGCCAGCTCGGCCGAGAGTTCCTGCCAGCTTTTTTCGTAGTTGAGGGGGACGGCCACCGCCCCCGCCAGGATGCACCCGAAGATGGCCACGGCGTAGGAATAGCCGGTGCGGGCCACAAGCCCGATGTGCCGGCCCCGGATGCCGGGGACGTTCCGCCGCAGGTAGCCCACCATCCGGCGGATGTCGGCGGCATACTCCCGGTAGCGGATCTCCCGCACGCAGCCGGCGGCCTCGTCGTAGCAGCGCACCGCCACCCGGTCGGGCCAGGCCGTTTCCATGTTCACCACGTCCTGGTAGACGGTGGAGATCCAGAAAGTCTGGGCCAGGGCCTGTTCCATGGCGCGGCGGGCCCGGGCCGAATCCCGGGCCTCGAAGGCGGCCAGCATCTCCTTATACCAGCGGACCGCCACCTGGACGCTCTGCCGGCGGACGTTCTGCCGGTAGGCCGACTGCATGGCGTCGTCGATGATCTGGTAGATCTGCTGCATCATGCTGCTGCGGGTCAGGCGGGCCACCATGGCGTGGAACGCGCTGTCCAGCCGGGCAAAGGCGGCCAGGTCCCCTTCGGCCTGCTCCATCTGGCCCAGCAGCTGCCGCAGGCCGGCGATCTCCCGGTCGGTGGCCCGGCGGCAGGCGATCTCGCAGATGGGCCCCTCCACGATCCGGCGGAAGGTCAGGATATCTCGCAGCGTCTCCTGCCCCAGGTAGAGCATGGGCACCAGCTGGTTCAGCGCCGCGCCGGCCTCGGGCCCCCGGATGAAGGACCCCTCGCCGAAACGGGTCTCCAACAGGCCCAGCCCGCTCAAACGCTGGAGGGCGTTGCGCACCGTCACCCGGCTGACGCCGAACTGGGCGGCCAGCTCGTTTTCCGAGGGGAGCTTGTCGCCGGGCTTCCAGCCGCCGGAGAGGATCTGTTCCCGCAGCTGGTCAAACACCTGCTGGCTGACGCTGCTCTTGACAACTTTCTTGATGGACATCGTCGGACGCTCCTTTGATAAGATGGTTGCTCTTATTGTAACATCCGGCGCGGAAATTTACAATTCTTCCAGCGCGGCAAAACGCTGCGCCGGGGACGGGACTTTTTTACAGCGATTCTTCTTCGGGCGCGGCCTCGGGCGCAGGAGCGCCGGCTGCGGCGATCTTGTTGCCGATGGAGGCCGCCGCCAGCGAGCCGCCCAGGATGATGGCGCCGCCCACCCAGAACACCACCATCTGGTAGCCGATGACGGCGGGGGTGATGGCCTCAAAGTTGACGGTGGCGACGGTCAGGTAGGCAAAGGCCACATTGTTGCAGGCCACCGGGCAGACGGTGCCGCCCAGGATGATGACCGCCAGCACGATGGCGATGCTGACCGAGAAGGCCCCCAGCAGCCCCAGGGAGGGCGCCAGGCCAAAGGTGCCCGCGTGGAGCCCCAGCGCCGCGATCAGTCCCAGCGTGCCGCCCGCAAAGATGGAGGGGACATTTTTCATATCAGCCCCGAGGGCGAAGAAAAAGATGGTGACGAAGTACAGCGGCCAGCCTGTGACCCCCAGCGCGATGGCGGCCACGTTGACGATGAAGATCCAGATCAGCACGCAGGTGGTGACGATGACCTGATGGCGGTTGGGTTTCTGAAAGATGGACATAAGAGCCTCCCGTCTGCGCCCGCCGCCCCCGCCCCGTGCGGAAGCCGGCGCCGCGCATCGATTTGTCTACCTGTATTACAGGTGTGCCACAAGGATACCACGCAAGGCCGGCGGTGTCAATGGGGCGGCGGCAATTTCACATCCCGGCCGGCCGCCCAAAACTTTGCACAGGCCCTGAAAATGTGGTATACTGTTGCAAAACAGTTCTATGAGCAAGAGGTGCGCTTTATGAAAATTCCAGCCCGCGGGTTTACCCATGCCGGCAAGTTCCACGCCGACGATGTGTTTGCGACCGCGCTTTTGCAGATCCTGCGCCCCGACATCAAGGTGACGCGGGGCTTTGTGGTGCCGGACGGCTTCGACGGCATCGTCTACGACATTGGGGACGGGATGTTCGACCACCACCGCGAGCCGCGCCAGACCCGGCCCAACGGGGTGCCCTACGCGGCGTTCGGGCTGCTGTGGCGGGTGCTGGGCCCCGGCCTTGTGGGCGAGCGGCAGGCCCGCCTGATCGACGAGAACTTCATCCAGCCTTTGGACCTGAACGACAACACCGGCGAGCAGAACAGCCTGTGCGACGCCATCGGCTTTTTCAACCCCACCTGGGACTCGGCCGACAGCGCCGACGACCGCTTTTTCGAGGCGGTGGCGGTGGCAAAGCAGATCCTTTCCCGCCAGATCGAGGCGGCCAACGCCGTCAACCGTGCGGACGAAAAGGTGCGGGCGGCCTACGCCGCCTCCCGGGACGGCATCGTGGTGCTGCCCTGCTACCTGCCCTGGAAAAACGGTCTGTACAAGACCGACGCCCTGTTCGTGGTCTACCCCAGCCAGCGGGGCGGCTGGAGCGCCCAGTGCGTCACCGACCACCGGACCAAAAAGCCCAAGCTGCCCTTCCCCGCCTCATGGGCAGGCCAGCCCCAGGACGTCATCGAGGCCCGCAGCGGCCTGGCGGGCATCAGCTTCTGCCACGCCAGCCGCTTTCTGATCACCGCCGCCGACAAGCAGACCGCCGTGGCCGCCTGCCGGCTGGTCCTCAAGTACAATGGCAACAATGGAAAACCGTGAAGTCATGGCCCCCGCCTACGTCTACATGGTCCGCTGCGAGGGCGGGCAGCTCTACACCGGCTGGACCACCGACCCCGCCGCCCGGCTCCACGCCCACAAGACCGGCCAGGGAGCCAAGGCCACCCGCGCTTTCGGCGCCCTGAGCCTGGCCTATCTCGAGCCCTGCCCCGACAAATCCACGGCCCTGCGGCGGGAAGCCGCCCTGAAAAAACTGCCCAAAGCCGAAAAGGAAGCCCTCTGCGCCGCCTGGTCCGAAAAGAACCGGCCCCGCCTGTCCATGGCCACCCGGGCCGACGCCGCCGACATTTTGCAGCTTTACAACTGGTACGTCCTGCACCGGACCGCCACCTACCAGATCACCCCTTCCACCCTGCCCGAATACGAGGCCTGGGTGGAGGACACCCTGGCCCGCGCGCCCCTGCTGCTGGCCCGGGACGGGGACGGCCGCCTGCTGGGCTACGCCTGCGCCCACCGCTACCACCCGCGGGAGGCCTTCGACTGGGACGTCGAGAGCACCATCTACTGTGCCCCCGACGCCTGTTCGGCCGGGGTGGGCAAAGCCCTGTACGGGGCCCTGCTCGAGCTGCTGCGGATGCAGGGCTACTGGAACGTCTACGCCCTGCTGGCCGACCCCAACCCCGCCAGCGAGCGCTTCCACGAAAAGTTCGGCTTTGTCTGCGTGGGCCGCCAGCCTCACACCGGCTATAAGTTCGGCCGCTGGGGCGGTATGTCCATTTGGTGGCTGCCCCTGCGCAAGGGCAGCGCCGCCCCTGCGCCCGTCCGCCTGCAGCTGACGCCGGACGAGGCGGCCGCCGTCCTCCAAAAGTATACCACAACGTGAACCCTGTCCCCGTGCTTTGTTGGAAGGCGCGGGGATTTTTCGATTCCACATTGCATATATTTGCATAATATGCAGCAAAAACTGCATAAAAATACAAATTGCCTTAAAACCGCCCCGCAAACCGCAAAAGGTTTGGCATTTTTCTGCATTGACGCTCACGGCCCGGCGGGTATAATAGGGACAGACGCGCAAAACGGCGCGCAGGACCGCACCGACAGGGCGTGCGGAAGAAAGTGTGAAACCCGCCGCGAGGCGAAAAAGGAGCGAACTGCCATGAAGAAAAAGGAAGACATCAAAAAGGTCGTGCTGGCCTACTCCGGGGGCCTGGATACCTCCATCATCATCCCCTGGCTGAAAGAGAACTACAACAACTGCGAGGTCATCGCCGTGTCGGGCGACGTGGGCCAGGGCACCGAGCTGGACGGCCTGGAAGAAAAGGCCAAAAAGACCGGCGCTTCCAAGCTGTATGTGCTGGACCTGAAAAAGGACTTTGTCGAGAACTACATCTTCCCCACCCTGAAGTTCGGCGCCAAGTACGAGGATTACCTGCTGGGCACCTCCTTCGCCCGGCCCTGCATCGCCAAGGCGCTGGCCGACATCGCCATCCAGGAGGGCGCAGACGCCATCTGCCACGGCTGCACCGGCAAGGGCAACGACCAGGTCCGCTTTGAGCTGACCCTGAAGGCCTTTTGCCCCGATATGGCCATCATCGCCCCCTGGCGCGAGTGGGACATCAAGAGCCGCGACGAGGAGATCGACTACGCCGAGGCCCACCACATCCCCCTGCGCATCAGCCGCGAGACCAACTACTCCAAGGACAAGAACCTCTGGCACCTGTCCCACGAGGGCATGGACCTGGAAAACCCCGCCAACGAGCCCCAGTACAACAAGCCCGGCTTCCTGGAGCTGGGCGTCAGCCCCGAGCAGGCCCCCGACGTGCCCACCTATGTGACCATCCACTTTGAAAAGGGCATCCCCACCGCCGTGGACGGCAAGGAGATGGGCGCCGTGGAGCTGGTGGAATACCTGAACAAGGTGGGCGGCGAGAACGGCATCGGCCTGCTGGACATCGTCGAGAACCGCCTGGTGGGCATGAAGAGCCGCGGCGTCTACGAGACCCCCGGCGGCGCCATCCTCTACAAGGCCATCAACGTCCTGGAGACCATCACCCTGGACAAGGAGAGCGCCCACTTCAAGGCCCAGCTGGCCCAGAAGTACGCCGACATCGTCTACAACGGCCAGTGGTTCACTCCCCTGCGGGAAGCTCTGGACGCCTTTGCCGACAGCCTGGAAAAGACCGTCACCGGCGATGTCAAGCTCAAGCTGTACAAGGGCAACATGATCAACGCCGGCGTCACCTCTCCGTACACCCTGTACGACGAGCAGACCGCCTCCTTCGGCGAGGACGACGACTACGACCAGGCCGATTCCGCCGGGTTCATCAACCTGTTCGGCCTGTCCATCAAGGAGCGGGCCAAGCTGTCCAAGAAGTGGCCCAAGGACTGATCCTCTCCGCTTTCCTCCCCTCTGCCTGAGCCTCACACTTTCCGGGCAGAGGTCAACAACAACCGGCCGCAAGGCCGGCGGCACCGCCGCAGGACGCGCTTCTTGCGGCGGCTTTGCCGTTTTACCGGGCGCAGTACGCGCGGTTCTGAAACAAGTCCCTCGTTTTTTGAAAGGAGCCTGTCATGGCTGAACAACTCTGGAAGGGCCGCTTTTCCAAAGCGGTGGATTCCCGCGTGAATGATTTCAACTCCTCCATCCGCTTCGACCAGCGGATGATCGCCCAGGATATGAAGGGCAGCGGCGTCCACGCCGCCATGCTGGCCCGGCAGGGCATCATCTCGGAGGCCGACTGCGAGGCCATCCTCAGCGGGCTGGCCTCCATCGCGGACGACCTGGCTTCCGGCGCGCTGGAGATCGACCCCGCCGCCGAGGACGTGCACACCTTTGTGGAGCAGACCCTCACCGCCCGCATCGGCGACGCCGGCAAGCGGCTGCACACCGGCCGCAGCCGCAACGACCAGGTCGCCCTGGACATCCGGCTCACCCTGCGGGACGAGAGCGTCCGCCTGCAGGGGCTGATCGCGGACCTGGTCCGGGTCATCTGCAAAAAGGCCGGGGAAAACACCGCCTCGGTGATGCCGGGCTACACCCACCTGCAGCGGGCCCAGCCTGTCACCTTCGGCCACGCCCTGATGGCCTACGCCTGGATGCTGCTGCGGGACCTTGGCCGCTTTGTGGACGCCACCCGCCGCATGGACAGCCAGTGCCCTCTGGGCTCGGGCGCGCTGGCCGGCACCACCTACCCGCTGGACCGGGCTTTCACCGCCGAAAAGCTGGGCTTTGACGCCCCCTGCCCCAACAGCATGGACGGCGTGTCCGACCGCGATTTCTGCATCGAGCTGGCGGCGGCCATCTCCACCTGCATGATGCACCTGTCCCGCCTGTCGGAGGAGATCATCCTCTGGTGCAGCTGGGAGTTCAAGTTCATCGAGCTGGACGACGCCTTCACCACCGGCTCGTCCATCATGCCCCAGAAGAAAAACCCCGACGTCACCGAGCTGATCCGGGGCAAGACCGGCCGGGTCTACGGCGACCTGAACACCCTGCTGGTGATGATGAAGGGCCTGCCCCTGGCCTACAACAAGGATATGCAGGAGGACAAAGAGGCCATCTTTGACGCGGTGGATACCTTGTCCCTCTGCCTGACCACCATCACCCCCATGCTGGACACCATGCGCACCCTGCCGGCCAATATGCGCCGGGCCGCGGCGGCCGGCTTCATCAACGCCACCGACTGCGCCGACTACCTGACCAAGAAAGGGATGCCTTTCCGGGACGCCTACAAGCTGACCGGCCAGATGGTGGCCGACTGCATCGCCTCCGGCAAGGTGCTGGAGGAGCTCACCCTGGACGAGTTCCAGGGCTACAGCCCCCTGTTCGGGCAGGACGTCTACCAGGCCATCGACCTGGTCAACTGCTGCGAGGGCCGCACCAGCTACGGCGGCCCCAGCGCCGCCAGCGTCAAGGGGCAGATCGCACAGGCCCTGGACGCTCTGGACGCCTGGGAGAAGGGGGCGAAAGCATGAGCTGCAAAGTATTCATCGACGGCTCGTCCGGCACCACCGGCCTGCGCATCGCCGAGCGGCTGGCCCGGCGGCCCGAGCTGGAACTGCTCACCATCTCCGAGGCAGGCCGCAAGGACCTGGCCTGCCGGGCCGAGGTCATCAACGCGGCGGACCTCGCTTTCCTCTGCCTGCCCGACGCCGCCTCGAAGGAAGTGATCCCCCTGGTGGACGCGCGCGTCAAGGTGCTGGACACCTCCACCGCCTTCCGCACCGCGCCGGGGTGGGTGTACGGCTTCCCCGAGCTGCACGGCCAGCGGGAAGCCATCCGCGCCGCCAACCGGGTGGCCGTGCCGGGGTGCCACGCTTCGGGCTTCATCGCGCTGGCCCGGCCCCTGGTGGAGCTGGGCCTCGTCCCGGCGGATTACCCGTTCAGCTGCCACAGCCTGACCGGCTATTCGGGCGGCGGCAAAAAAATGATCGCCGAATATGAGGACGCCGCCCGCCCCGCCCTTTACAGCACTCCCCGGGCCTACGGCCTGACGCTGCACCACAAGCATCTGCCCGAGATGCAGGTTGTGTCCGGCCTTTCTGCGCCGCCGGTGTTCTGCCCCATCGTGGACGACTACTATTCCGGCATGGAGGTCACGGTCCCCCTGCGGATGGAGCTGCTGCCCGGCGTCACCCCGGCCCAGATCGCCGAGGCCCTGGCCGACTACTACGCCGGCGAGCCCCTTTTCATCGTCCATCCCCTGGGCCAGCTGCCAGCGGACGGGATGCTGGCCGCCGGGGCCCTGCAGGGTTCCGACCGCATCGAGCTGTTCTGCACCGCCAGCCCCGACGGCAGCCAGATGCTGCTCATCTCCCTGTTCGACAACCTGGGCAAGGGTTCGTCGGGCGCGGCGGTCCAGTGCATGAATCTGATGCTGGGCCTGGACGAGACGGCCGGACTGGAATAAGCCCCGCCCGCAGCGAGATCCCCGCGGCTGTGCCGCTCCGTGGACGGCCCTGCAAAAGAGGAACTGGAAAGGATATCGAAGGAGGAAAAGCATGAAGTATCAGGAAGTCACCGGCGGCGTGTGCGCCCCCAAAGGCTTTGCGGCGGCGGGCGTCCACTGCGGCATCCGCGCCAACCACTCGAAGTATGACCTGGCCCTCATCAAGGCCGACGTCCGCTGCGCGGCGGCGGGGGTCTACACCACCAACAAGGTCTGCGGCGCACCCATCAAGGTGGACCGGGCCCACCTGGCCGACGGCTATGCCCAGGCCATCCTGGTCAACAGCGGCAACGCCAACACCTGCGCCGCCAACGGGGTGGACCTGGCTGAGGAATGCTGCCGCCTGGCCGGCGAGGCCCTGGGCATCCCGGCCGGGGACGTCCTGCCCTCCTCCACCGGCGTCATCGGCCAGCCCATGACCATCGACCCCTTTGCCGCGGGCATCCCGGCCGCGGCGGCCCGGCTGGCCCACAGCGCCGAGGGCAGCGCCGACGCCGCCACCGCCATCATGACCACCGACACCCACCGCAAGGAGTACGCCATCCAGTTCCAGCTGGGCGGCGTCACCTGCACCGTGGGCGCCATCGGCAAGGGCAGCGGGATGATCGCCCCCAACATGGCCACCATGCTGGCTTTCTACACCACCGACGTCGCCGTCAGCCCCGCCATGCTGCAGAAGGCCCTGCGCGAGGTGGTGCCCGGCACCTACAACCAGATGAGCGTCGATCTGGACACTTCCACCAACGACACCCTGCTCATTCTGGCGTCGGGCCTGGCCGGCAACGCGCCCATCGAGGCCGAGGGCCCCGACTACGACGCCTTTGTGGCCGCCCTGACCGCCATTGCCGAGCATATGTGCGCCGAGCACGCCGGCGACGGCGAGGGCGCCACCCACCTGATCACCTGCGAAGTGACCGGCGCGCCCGACCTCAAGACCGCCCGGGCAGTGTCCCGCAGCGTGGTCTGCTCCAACCTGTTCAAGGCGGCCGTCTTTGGCCGGGACGCTAACTGGGGCCGCATCCTCTGCGCCATCGGCTACACGCCCGGGGACTTTTCCATCGACAAGGTGTGCGTCTGGCTGTCCAGCGCGGCGGGCGAAGTGTACGTCTGCGAGAACGCCGCCTACCACCCCTACAGCGAGGAGGAGGCCGCCAAAGTCCTGGCCGAGCACGACATCCTGGTGCGGGTGGACATGGGCCTGGGCAGCGCCAGCGCCAAGGCCTGGGGCTGCGACCTGACCTACGACTACGTCAAAATCAACGGGGATTACCGGACCTGAGCGAGGCGCAAGAAGATGAAAAACGAAGAAATGGCCCGCCTCTTTTCCGAGGCCACGCCCTACATCCAGAAATACCATGGCAAGACCATGGTCATCAAATACGGCGGCAACGCCATGATCAACGAGACCCTGAAGGACGCCGTCATGAACGACCTGGTCACCCTGACCCTGCTGGGGGTGCGGGTGGTCCTGGTGCACGGCGGCGGCCCCGCCATCAACGAGATGCTGAAAAAGGTGGGGGTCGAGAGCCGCTTTGTGGGGGGCCTGCGGGTGACCGACGGCCCCACCATGGAGGTGGTCCAGCAGGTGCTGGCCGGCAAGGTGAACAAGGACCTGGTGGCCAAGCTCCGGGGCCGCGGCGTGGGCCTGTGCGGCATGGACGGCCAGATGCTGCGCTGCGCCGAGCTGGACAGCCGCCTGGGCTATGTGGGCGAGATCACCCATGTGGACACCACCCTGATCTCCAGCCTGCTGGACGGGGGCTACATCCCGGTGATCGCCACGGTGGGGATGGACGACCTGGGCCAGCCCTACAACGTCAACGCCGACACCGCCGCCGCCCAGATCGCCATCGCCCTCAAGGCCGAAAAGCTGGTCTCGATGACCGACATCGCCGGCCTGCTGCGGGACAAGGACGACGAGAGCACCCTGATCCCCGAGGTGGAGGTCAGCGAGATCGAGGGCTACAAGGCCGCCGGCATCATCGCCGGGGGCATGATCCCCAAGATCGGCGGCATGGCCGACGCCATCTACCAGGGCGTGCACGAGGCCGTCATCATCGACGGCCGTGTCCCCCACACCGTGCTGTTGGAGCTGTTCTCCAACCGGGGCTCCGGCACCCGGTTTTCCCGCCGCAGCCATCGGGAGTAAATGCGGGCGCACGCCCCCCTTTTTTGACACAAGCAGAAAGGTATTACCATGGATTCTGAAAAAGTCATTGCGCGGGACAACAACTACGTCCTGCATACCTATAACCGCAACCCCATCGTCCTGGAAAAGGGCCACGGCGTCCACGCCTACGGCCCCGAGGGCCAGAACTACCTGGACTTCACCAGCGGCATCGGGGTCAACAGCCTGGGCTACTGCGACCTGGAATGGGCCGAGGCCGTCTCCCGGCAGGCCCACAAGCTGCAGCACACCTCCAACCTCTACTACACCGCCCCCTGCTCCAAGCTGGCCAAGGCCCTCTGCCGCCGCACCGGCATGAGCAAGGTGTTCTTCGGCAACTCGGGCGCCGAGGCCAACGAGGGCGCCATCAAGGCCGCCCGCAAGTACAGCCACGACCGCTACGGCGACGGCCGCAGCACCGTCATCACCCTGGTCAACAGCTTCCACGGCCGGACCCTGGCCACCCTGACCGCCACCGGCCAGGCCGGGTTCCACCAGTATTTCGGGCCTTTCAACGAGGGGTTCGCCTACGCGCCCGCCGGGGACATCGACACTCTGACCAAACTGGTGGACGAGCACACCTGCGCCATCATGCTGGAGCTGGTCCAAGGCGAGGGCGGCGTGGTGGCGCTGGACCCGCTGTTCGTGCAGGAAGTGCGCTCCCTGTGCGACGAAAAAGACCTGTGCCTGATCGTGGACGAGGTGCAGACCGGCGTGGGCCGCACCGGCACCTTCCTGGCCTGCGAGCAGTACAACCTGCGGCCCGACATCGTCACCCTGGCCAAGGGTCTGGGCGGCGGCCTGCCCATCGGCGCCGTGCTGGTCAACGACAAGATCGCCGCCGGCATGGGCCCTGGGAGCCACGGCTCCACCTTCGGGGGCAACCCGGTGGTCTGCGCCGGGGCCAATGTGGTGCTGGGCCGCCTGGACGAGCGGTTCCTGGCCGCCGTGCGGGAGCATGGCGCCCAGCTGCGCGCCGGGCTGGAAAAGCTGCCCCACGTCACCGAGGTGTCGGGCCTGGGCCTGATGCTGGGCGTCCAGTTCGAGGACGGCATCCAGGCCTCGGACGTGCTGGCCGCCTGCCGGGAGCGGGGGCTGCTGGTCCTGACCGCCAAGACCCGGCTGCGGCTGCTGCCGCCCCTGGTGGTCACCGCCCACGACATCGAGCGGGCGCTGGTGATCCTGGACGAAGTGCTGTGCGGGATGGACCCGCTCCGCCCGTGACACCGGGAGGCCAGCCATGAAGCATCTGCTGAAAATGAACGACCTGACCCGGGAGGAGCTGTACCACATCCTGGACGTGGCCGTGGAGCTGAAGGCCGCCCAGAAGGCCGGCGGCACCCCGCCGCTGCTGGCGGGCAAGAGCGTGGCGCTGATGTTCTCCAAGACTTCCACCCGCACCCGCACCAGCTTTGAGGTGGGGGTGTTCCAGCTGGGGGGCCTGGGCAGCTACATGAACGCCGCCACCGAGCTGCAGGCCAGCCGGGGCGAGCCTTTGCGGGACACCGCCCGGGTGCTGGGCCGGTACTACGACTGCATCGTCTGGCGCACCTACCGCCAGCGCGACCTGGAGGAGCTGGCCGCCTACGCCGGGGTGCCGGTCATCAACGGCCTGACCGACTACGCCCACCCCTGCCAGGTGCTGGCCGACCTGATGACCATCCGGGAGCGCCGCGGCGCGCTGGAGGGCCAGAAGCTCTGCTTTGTGGGCGACGGCAACAACATGGCCAACAGCCTGATCGTGGGCGGCCTGCTGGCCGGGATGCAGGTGACCTGCGTCTGCCCGCCGGCCTACCGCCCGGCCGCCGACGTGCTGATGTTCGCCCACCGGTACGGCCAGGCCTTCCGGCTGCTGCACGACCCCCGCGAGGGCGTCCGGGACGCCGACGTGGTGGTCACGGCCGTGTGGAACAACGCCGCCGGCGAGGAAACCGAGCGCCGGATGCGGGACTTCCAGGGCTATCAGCTGACCAGCGCCCTGCTGGCGGGCGCCAAGCCCGGCTGCATGGTGCTGCACTGCCTGCCCGCCCACCGGGGCGAGGAGATCTCGAGCGCCGTCTTTGAGGACCACGCCGACGAGATCTTCACCGAGGCTGAAAACCGCCTCCACGTCCAGAAGGCCGTCCTGGCCATCCTGCTGGCCGGCAAGTGACCCGCCCCGCATAAAAAAGCAAGAAAACCCGCTCTGGCAGTTGACGCCGGGGCGGGTTTTTGCTATAATAATAAAGCTGCAAAACAAAATATCTGGAGGAGTACTCAAGTGGTCGAAGAGGCGTGACTCGAAATCCGTTCGGATTTTTGGAAGTCAAATCTCAAAAGGCCAAGGAGTGAAGCCACTTTTCGAGGGTGGCCGCGTGCCGGGAGAGAGAATATCTTCCCCGCATATCTTTCCAAAAGTTTTTCAGCGTTTTACAATTTCATATCTGGAGCAGTACTCAAGTGGTCGAAGAGGCGTGACTCGAAATCTCGTAGAACCGTAAGGTTGCCAGGGTTCAAATCCCTGCTGCTCCGCCAAACCGAGGGGACAGGTGAATTTTGATTCATCTGTCCCCTCTTTTTTGCCGGCGCACCGCACAAGATTTGTACCCTGTGCAGAGTCAGGAGACATCGCCCAGGCTGAGGCTGGCGGCCATCGCCTGCGCGGAGGAGAGCTTGGAACTGTAATCCAGATGCGCATAGATGTTGGCGGTAGTGGAGAAATCGCTGTGACCCAGCCATTCCTGAATCTGCTTCATGGGAACGCCATTGGACAGGAGCAGGCTGGCGCAGGAGTGGCGAAGGTCATGGAAGCGAATGGGACGCATCCCATTGGCTTTGAGGAATTTTGGGAACGCCTCTGAGATGTAGTTGGGGCGGAAGATGTTGCCCACCTCATCCACGCAAAGATAGCCGAGATACTCTTTGTTGTAGCACCGACCGCACAGTTTCCGGTAGGTTTCCTGCTGACCCTTGAGTTCCAGCAGACGGTCCCGAATCTGCGGAACCAGAGGCAGGGTGCGGAGGCTGGATTTGTTCTTGGCCCGGTCAGCCTGAACCAGGACCTTTTTTCCGTCCAGATACGCCTGGGTCAAAATATGCCGGATCTCCAGTGTGTTGGCTTCAAAATCAATGGCGTCCCATTTCAGGCCCAGGACTTCGCTTCGGCGCAGCCCGTAAAAGGCTCCCATCAGAACCGGGATTTCCAGCTTGGTGCCGCGGACCGCTTCCAAAAGAAGATTGATCTCCTCTGCGCTGTAAAAGTTCCCCCGGAACTCGTTTTTCTTGGGACGCTCGACCTTATCTGCCGGGTTGGCAGGAATCAGGTCGATTTTAACTGCGTATTTCAAAGCCTTGTGGATGGCCGCATGATAGTGAATCACCGAGTTGGCGCAGACCCGCTCCAACTGCTTTGTGTAAAACTCCTGTAAGTCAACTGCTTTCAAATCCACCAACCGGATGCCTTTCTTTCGGAAGTAGGGCGCGATTACATTCTGGATCATAGTCTGGTAGCTTGCATAAGTAGTGAGCTGAACAGAGTTCTTGGCGATCTCCAGCCATTTCACCAGAAAGTCTGAAAAAAGAATCTGGTCATCCAGCTTAACTTCTGCCTGTTCCTGCGGTGGAACAAAAGTCCGCCGCCGTTCCAGGAGAAGTGCTTCGGCCTTCTTCTTGTTTTTCTTGACGGGCAGGCCAGTGGATTCCCATTTTACCTTTCTTTTGCCGCTGCTGTCTTTATAGCTCAAGACGATATAAAAGATGCCGTATTTTTCTTGCAGATGTCCTGCTACCATGAGTGGTCCTCCTTTCAATCTACCCCACGAGTCAGGCTTCTGCTGCTGACATCTTTAGTATAGCCAGCAGCCGGAAAGATGACAAGGATGTTATGCCTGCACTATGCTGGGGTCAAATTGAATTAAGTAGGCTACCAAATGTGCTTTGGGAATCCGGTAAGAACGGCCGATTTTTAGATTCTGGATTTGTCCATCCTTTAAAATCCGATAACCGGTTTTGGTGCTGATTTTCAAAATCTCGCACATCTGCTCAATGTTCAGCACATCCGGGTAGCCTTGCAGCATAACGCGATAAGCCTCTCGATGCGTCATCATAAAAGCGTCCTCATACTTTATTAGAAGATAAATTCATTCCCAAGCTGATTTTCAACGCCGCTTCGATCCGGTCCATTTCCTCGCTGCTAGTCTGACCGGCAAACCGCTGCACACGGCGTTTGTCGATGGTGAAGATTTGCTCTAACTGTACGATAGAAGGGACTTTCAACCCCGGATTTTGGTCAAGCAAAACGTGAGTCGGCAGGTTTAGCTTCTTATCCACCTTGGATGTAAGGGTAGCAATAATGAGCGTGGACGAATGCTTGTTGCCCATATCATTCTGCAGCACCACCACCGGCCGCTCCCCGCCTTGCTCCGAGCCAACATGGGGTTCCATATTGGCGTAGTAGATGTCTCCCCGTATATATCGCCAGTTTTTAGGAATCAAGCAACATACCCCCTTTGTATATTTTTATGTAAGACGCTGCCCACAGCCTGCGGGCAGCGTCCGCTCAAAGGGTAAAAGCAATAATTTAGAACTTCATGGGCAGCACTTTCTTTTTGCTGCTCCCGTTGTAAATGCAGTAGACCTGATAGAGATACTTCTTGTACCCGGCCATGTTGACACCCATGGCCCGCCCTTCCCGGTAGATGGTCAACGGGTCGGTCTTGTGCAGGCGAGTGATAAGACGGCGGGAGTCGTACTCGTCGTGGTACAGCTCGATAAAGCGGATCACGCTCTGAACCGTTTCGGCCCGCAGGGACTCAGGGTCGCCATGCCAGGCGGCCACGATCATAGACAGGGCCTCTTTATAAAGGTCGGCTCCCACCCGCTTGAACTCCTCGAATGCAGTGCCGATGCAGCCAAGACGATACTTTCCGCGGCGCTGAGCATAGTCCAGCTTCAACCCCACCGATTCCGTGGCCTTCAGGAAGGCCATACATTCCGGGTCGCCGCCGTAGATCATGGCGCGCATTTTATCGCCGGGTGTCAGCCTGGCAGATTCGCCGGTCTGCTGGGCAAAGAGCAGGGCTTCTTCGCTCTCGGTCATGCCTGTGTACACGATGCAGCGGACCATCAAATCCTTGCCTCCATTGAGCAGCTTGAGGACTGCGATGGTGTGCTGGCCGTCGAACACATAGTAGCGGCCGCTGCGGTAGCTGACCTTGGGCGGGTTGAGCAGCCGGGGGTCAAACGCTGCTGCGATCTTGCGCACCCGGTGGATGTTCAGCTCCCGCTGGTAGCTGCCACGGGGGACTTCCAGAAACTTGCTGTTGATCATCATTTCCTGATAGGCGCTGGTGCGGCTTGTTCTCATGTAGTCCTCCTCATTTTTTGCAGGTAGTGGATTCCCTTTTCTGTAAGCTGTTGGATGCCGTCCCGGCAGGCGCTGCGGTGCTCCCTGTAGTTTTCCAGGCAGGTATCCCAGCGGAAAATCATGGTGTCCAGGGCGTCTTCCAGTTCTGCGCAGATATCGTCTGCGTCGATTTCCCCGTTGGACTGCAACATGTTGGCTGAGATATCCCGGATGGCTTGCAAGGTCTCGGCGGCGCTGCGCCTGGGCTTCGGCTTTTCTTCTTGCTTTTCGGTTTCTTTTGCCTGCCGGAGTTGCTGGACCAGAGCGGGCCGCTCCTCCGGTGGGGCTTTGGCGATGGCTGCCACGGCCTTCTCTGTGGGCTTGATACTCCCGGAAAGGATTTCCTGTTTGATGCCTGGCACAGCCTCTTCGGCGGCATCTACACCTTTGGCAAAGAACTCTGACCGTCTTACAAAACTCGCACTAACATTGTTTTCATTAGCAATACGTTGGCATGTTTTTTCTCCCTCGATCAAGTGTTCATTTTGAACACTTGATTTTTGCTGGTTACTTTTTCGATCTCCACCATGAGAGGCTTTCTCAGCTCCGTATTGCTGCCCCATCAGATACTTGAACTGCTGCGGCGTTAGATTACGCCGGCCCAGCTGGTTCTTGCAGATCCATGCAATCGCCGCATACCGGTCAGAGAACTGCTTCTCGTAGGTAGTAAACTGAATTTCGGGGTGCTTCTGAAGGATGCGATAGCGGTTGTGACCGTCTACGATGACGCCATCCCAGACAATGAGCGGGTTGATGACCACTCCGTCCGCCAGAATGTTCTCCTCAAGCTGTTTCAGCTCTTCCTCCCGAAGCGGTGGAATCTTGCACTCAAACTCGGGGTCAATGGTTAGATGCAGGGACATAGGTTCTTACCTTTCGACGGGTGGTGTCTCGGTGAGCCGCAGCAGGCTGGACATAATAGTCAAAACCATAGCGGCTCTGGCAGTAAGTACAGATATCCTTGGTCTGCTGGTGAACGTCTGCCCGGCGCAGGAATGCTTTCCTGGCGTCCTGAAACGAGTGCAGACAGACCGGACACAGGGTCATAAGGGATGCCGGGTCGACTTTGTATGCATAACTATGGCTCATAAGATCGTCCTCCTTTTATAGGTACGTAAAAAGCCCACCGTCCGGGGTTCTGTGCCCTTGGGCGGTGGGCTGAAATCTTG
>ERZ1090879.755-NODE-755-length-19216-cov-24.546057_pt1 | contig 19216 bp, 12 predicted proteins | sample MGYA00478472_ERZ1090879 | MGnify/ENA primary metagenome ERZ1090879 (study PRJEB33644, sample SAMEA5815723) | chicken gut metagenome | biome: Chicken; feature: Gastrointestinal Tract; material: Caecum | place: Ireland | collected 2019-01-01 | study: A study of the... | reverse complement strand
GAATATGCAGCAGGGCTGCATGAGCAAACGACCAGCTGAGCTGGTCGTTTTGATTATTCCTCAATTTTTCCAATAGGCAAACGGTATTCCCGCTTTACGGATAGAGTGTGGAAAAACAGACAAAAACTTTTTTCAAATGTGCAAAAATCTTGCGAGTTTGACTTTTAAGATGTGGACAAAACCAAAAGGAGGAACAAAGCAATGCCTTACAGAGCAGCAAAAATCTCATTTGACGGAAGTCATTACATCGCAACCCCGAAAGAGAACTTTCCGAGAGGGAAAAAACGACGAACCGTATGCCCGCAGTCTACGAAAGAAGCCGAAATCAAAGAGCAATTCGAAACCGCCTACAAAGAGAGTCAGAAACTTCCCCGAAAAGAGCGGAAAGAGTATGTGAAAAAAGCAATGGAAGAGGCCATTCCCGACAAAGAACAGCGGCAGGAATACGTCGAACAGGGCAGTGAACGCAAAAAAACAAACGCCATTCGCCGCAAAGTCCGTCTGAGCAGGAAAGTTAATTTGCAGAGAGAATGGAATTTTTTCTGCACGTTTACCTTCTCGGACGAAAAACACACGGAAGAGAGTTTCAGGAAGTCGTTACGCAACACGCTGAAACACCTTGTAAACCGTAAAGGCTGGAAACATATCGGCGTATGGGAGCGCGGCGGGGCAAACGGCAGATTGCATTTTCACGGTATCTTCTTTATCCCGTCGGGCGGCATGGTAGGGAAACTGGTCGAAACCGATGATTACAGCACGAAAGACCGTCGAATGCAGACGGCGCATCAGAACACTTATTTTCTCGAACGGTACGGGCGCAACGATTTCCAACCGCTCGGTTCGCCACAGGAAATACAGCATTCGCTTGAGTATCTGATGAAATACATCGAGAAGTCGGGAGAACGGCTCATTTACGGCGGAAAACTGCCGACTTATTTTGAATCGGACATTCTGGACGAAGATGTCATCTGCCATTACGGAAAAGACGACAGGAAAGCCATTCTTGCGGACGATTTTACGTGCATGGTAGACGGCGAAGTCATTGGCACGGTTAGCCCGGAAGTCATAGAGGAAATGCCGAAAGTAAACTGAATTCATTTGTCTTTCGCTTGGAGAGCGTAAACGAAAACGCTCTTCCCGTAAGGGTAAAGTGCATTGCCTTTGGCAACCCTTGACGGGAAGCAACGGACAAAACGAGCAAAAGACTGACTTTGCGTTTTTGTTTGTTTCGTCTCCGCCGAAAGGCAAAAAAAACACTTAAAGGAGGATAAAAACAGTGGTATCAGTACAAAAAGCATTCCACAACGGCGAGGATTACGAGAATTGTTATCTCTTTTCCCCGTCAATCAGCAAGCGAAAAACCGTGGGCGGAAAAAGTTATTATATCTGCCGATATTTCAAAGGCGACAAGGACTTTGAAAAGACGATGGAAACGCTTGCGGTACAACATACTTTTAAGAATGTGAGGTGAGCAGATGAAACAAAAGAACTACATAGCGGGATTGTATTACAGGCTTTCCCAAGAAGACGAACGCCAAGGCGAATCGGTGTCCATAGACAACCAAAGAACGATACTCCGCAAGTACGCCGAAGAACGCGGCTTTGAGATCCACGACGAATATATTGACGACGGCATTTCGGGGACTACCTTTCAACGTCCCGAAGTGCAGCGGCTTTTGACGACGCCAAGACGGGGGTTGTCAATACCATCATTGTGAAAGACCTTTCAAGGTTCGGCAGGAATTATATCAAAGTAGGACAGTATGTGGATTATGTATTTCCGACGTTCGGAATACGGTTTATAGCCATACAGGACAATGTTGACACGGCGAACCGTGACAGCGGTGCAATGGAGATGATGCCGATAATGAATGTGTTCAACGAATGGCACGCCGCCAACACAAGCAAGAAGATACGCGCCGTCAGACGATCAAATGCAAAAGAGGGAATATATACCGCAAAGAAAGCGTCTTACGGATATAAAATTGGAACGGATAAGAAACGGGCGCCTGTTATTGACGAAGAAACCGCGCCCATTGTAAAGCGGATATTCGAGATGTACGCTTCGGGGATGAGTCCGAGAGGAATATCCGAAGTCCTGAATCTGGAAGGAATACCTTCGCCTGCAACTTATGCTTATACTCAAAATGGACAAAAGCCGAAACCGAATGTAATGGGATTATGGACGGCAGTTACGATAAGAGAAATGCTGAACAAAATCATATACCTAGGGCACATGCCGCAATTGCGTTGGACTTCGCTATCTTATAAAAATCATAAACGGTTCAGAACGGACGAAAGCGAGTGGACTGTCGTTTACAACACTCATGAGCCCATCATCTCACAAGAACTTTGGGACAGAGTACAAGAACACAAAAAGTCTGTTGCACAAGGCAGAAAAACAAAGGTCGGGTACACTCATCCGTTGTCCGGATTTCTCATCTGCGCCGATTGCGGAAATAAGATGAAACTTTGCACGTCGATCAGCCGCAACGGAAACAGATTATACCGCTTCGATTGCGGATATCATGTGCGATACGGAAAAGTCTATTGCTTTTCGCATTATATCTCGGCAAAAATCTTGGAAGAAATCGTGCTTGACGATATACGCGAAATGGCGAAAAGAATCGTGCTTGACGAAAAGGTTATCCGTGAAGAATTCATGCGCCATAATGCCGAACTTGCAGACAATGCGGTAAAATCTGCAAAGAAAGAATTGCAGGCAAAGCGAAAACGCACGGAAGAACTATCCCGCCTGATGCAGGTTGCATACGAGGACAGAGTAAAAGGCAAAATGCCGGAAGACATATGTATAAGCTTCATACAGAAATATTCCGAGGAACAGAAAAGGCTGGAAAACGAAATAGAGAAGCTTGAAGAAAAACTTGCAGAAACAACAAACACAATACGGAGCGCAGATGACTTTATAAGGAACATAAAGAAATACTTCGAAGCGCCCGAACTTACCCGCGAGATGTGCTATGAGCTGATCGAACGGATAATTATAGGCGGATCGCCAACCGTGACGGGAAAGGAACGAACGATAGAAATCGTCTACAAAGTAGACATCGCGTCCGTCTTGCGCCACAAACTCAAAAAATAACGAAAAGTGTATGGGTTACCTGAACTCATACACTTTTTATGTTCCGAATAACCTGACATATAACGTCCATAAAACTGTGTTACAACAAGCACACGCCCCATCGTCAAAAATTTTATTGTACAAAGTCAAATATTATAGTGCTACTTATCGAAATTTTATATGTTGACTCTATTGAATCGATGACTTAGAATAAAAATGGATATTGACATATTAAGTCAAGCACTTTGAGTATAAGGGTGGAGATTAAATTGTATGTTAGTTGCACAGCTGTTATGTGGACAACGTGTTTGCTATGTACCTTCAAAAGAAATATTTGACATGTTTTGTAACCAGTCATAGGCCAAAGAGGAAAGTATGTTGAAGGGAGTAAAATGAAATATAAACTGGAATTAAGTACGGAGTGATTGTATATGAAGGGGAACAAAAAAAAGAATGCACTGTATGTGGTGGCCATCCTGTTATGCGTGCCGTTTATAGTGTTTGACGTTTTCGAAATGTTTAGATTTGATGTTGATATGAATGCTATCATTATATTTGTTATGTCATTATTATCGGCAGCTTTTTCGATATGTTTTTCGTATCTACTGGTGCTTAAACAATTGTATACAAATAGGTATTCCAAGGCAATTTTAGATGAATATGTTTATAGCGGTAGCAGGCGATTGATAGTTGGCTATTTTTTACTATTGACAGTTGGTTTTGTATTGTTGTTGCTGTCTAAATATGTCATATACACATCCATATATTACTCGTTGATCACAATGTTGTATCTAATACAATGCGGATGCAGCATATATAAGAAGATCGGAGAAAACGAAGTTCGTAAAGTGTCGAAAAAAAATGTCGATGCAGTCCTTTCCTCATTAAACAATAATTTTGATGAATCTTATGTAAAAGAGCAATTGAAGCATATCGTAGAGTCATATGATGATGCTTACAACAATTTCGATCAAAATACATGCGTAATGATAATAAAATCGTTTTATGAATTTTGTGAACAGCACATTAAAAATCGTAACAGCGCTGTTATTGAGAATAAGAAAGAAGTTGTCGATTCAATCAGATACTTTGTTGGATATTTTGTTAATTTAATGAAAGAGGATACTTCCGATTTTGCGGTGACTTTGAACAGAAAAATTATCTATAGCTTCTGTAAACTAGCAGAGATTGCTATAGACTGTGATAACATTTCGTTGTTGGAAAAATATATGAACGTGCTAGGATACGTTTTGGAATCAAATAACATTTATCAGAGCGCTTTTTTTGAAGATGTATATGAATGGTTTTCGCGGTTAATTGTAGTAGCAGCGAAAAGTGATAAACAAGATTGTTTCAACACAGCATTGAATATTAGTAAATCCATTTATATGAAAGTAAAACTAAAGTATGGAAGTGATAATCTCGCGTGTTATCTTAAATGTTTCGTTAGGTCTACATTGGGGTGCGAGAGAAAAGACGATTTTGAAAATGAATTATTTTCTAACATTAAAACTCTTGTATTAAATGAAATAGATTCAACGAACTGTAAGACTGTTTTTATAATATTGTCGCAATTGCTAATTAAGGATGACTTTAATTCTAAAGTTTATTTTGATGAGTATTTACTGACTCTAAAAAAAATAGTAGATAAGTCGATATGTTCTGTTGACCTTTATTCGTACATTGTGTTTGTTATTGATAAATTAAATGAGCTAAAAGAGGAGGGGAAGGCAAGTGATTTACAATACTATATAGTTTCTAGGTCTTTGCAGTACAGTGAAGATCCCCCTGCATATATATGTCCCGAATTTTCTAGCGTTATTAAAAAGAATGTAGGTAATGCGGAAATCAATAAACAAGTTTGTTCACAAGTCGTTGAGCTTGTTGATATTGCAATAGGCAAAAACAATGTAAAATGGCTAGTTATTTTGTTAAACGAGGTTAAGGATATATTAAAAGATATGCCGAAGCAGCATAAAGACATTCAAATTATGTGGTTTGAGATCTTTACTAGAACGATTAGGCTTTCACTATCCGCTAAAAATAACAACCATAAAGAGATAGCTTTCAAATATTACAAAGATACTCTGCGCGAGATGGATGATAATAGTAATGTGTCTAAAGATTTAGCCAATAGATTAGTCCATATACTTAAGGAGATGTGCGAATTAAGATTCCGTGAGGATCTTGATTTTTCATGTGAAATAGTCGAGTTTTTGGATGACTTATTGGGACGCCCCGATGCCATATATCGTTTTGTACATCAGGGAGATACCAGTACTATAATTTATAGATCATTGTATGAAATAGCCGTTGATGCAATAGAAAGGAATCAAGAATTGGTAATTCAAAGAGTTTCAAACGTAATAGGTTGGAGAATAAAAGAAGCGATAGAAAAAGGGCATACCACAATTGCAAATACATTAATTGGTTATGCTATAGATATTTTTAATTTGGCACAAGAGAATAATATTAGTCAGCAAACAATAGTTTTCGTTGGTACTTTGTTTATAATCATAGGTGCGTTTTGTAAAACTAACCTTAACTATTTACGATATCAAAAAATTATTATAGAAGCATTTAAGAATAAGGAAGTTGGCTTGAAGTATTTAGCTGTTTCGAAATTAATGAGAAGTGCTATAGCTGATGTTTGGAAAACGATCTTGGGTGATAATCCGAAAGCCATGATAGATGGGTTCTGGAACGACTTAACCAAATAAAGCTTTTAGCCTATATTTGGTGAAGGTTAGTTTAAATTACCAATGACACACATTGCAAATAAAAGTAGGCTATTTGCAATGCATGTAGACGGTGTAGTGCTGAATATTACACTATTATAAGCATGATCAGTTTGCAGCGATTGATGCTTAAAATCTTTGGTTATTATGCGCTTTATTGATTATCGGTATTTTATTCTTAAGCGATATGTGTAAGTATGAAGTACCGGCGATATCCTCGTATCAAGACTGTGACATATTTTTATGGACACTCTTTATATGACACTATACAACGCTCCGATGTATCGCCTTTCGTCTGCGTTTGTAGCAAAGTGAAAAGCGAAAGTCAACGGCAAAAATTTGTTACAGAAAACTTTTAAGGCGTTAGAATTAGAATTTATATTGAGTTTCTCGTTTCTTGGGGTTGAACATCAGTTTGGTGTTTAACCTTTTTATTACAATTACGCAACAAATTTTATGCTGTTTCGTTGACTTCCGTCTAACAAACTACAAAGTAAAAACCGTCTATCTTTTCCCGGTGCTACTTCCGTTTTTGCCGAAAGGCGAAATAAATCGGAGGTAAATCCAAATGGAAACAAAAATATTAAATTTTAGAGTTCTGAAAGAAGAAATCTCACACAACAACGTGCTTGAAATGGCAGAACTTATTGCCTTTATGGAATTACGTTTCCAAATAGGTTACTCGGGAAATCGCGCACAAAAAATGTATGCCGACCTGTATGCCGATATTAAGCACAAAAACGAATTAGGACATACTTTTAGCGATTCATACGATTTAGTCCAAGAAGGAGCGTTGTATCTTTGCGAACATTACGGAAAGCGTTTAAGCGACGTTTTGTTTTGCAACAAGAAAGGTAAGCCGATTACAATCGAAATTGCCTGTATTCGTAAAATGATGAAATTGATAAATAGAAAAATGAGCGACTATTACCGCAGGGTAAGTTTAGACGCCCTGACGCCTGTAAGCGAGCCGTCTTACGAAATCAAAGAAGAAGTCGCACAAGACTATACCGTATATGACATAATCGTGGAAAGCCTGAATTTAACCGAAAATATGCGTATCGCTTTGGAATGCCGCCAAAATGGTTTGAGTTACCCCGAGATAGGCAGAGTTTTATCTCGTGCGCAAGCAACTGTGTATGAATACTTTATCAAAATGCGACAAAGATATATGGCAATTTATGGATAAGTAAAAACTAATCTCAATATGGTCAACAAATCACATAACGTTGACATTAAGCATCAAAAGTTAATCGTTTCAAGATGTGCATATCACATTTGAACGTGTTTTTTATGATATATTTTCTTATAAAACTTTTTTATGCGTGCAATTTACATTTACAAACCGACAATTATTTTAATAAACAGCGGACAAGGGACAAAATAAGGGACATTTAATCTTGACATTTGTCTCTTATTTTGATATACTACTGTTGAAATCATAGAGTGGAGGTTTGAGATGATAAATTTCGGACACGAAACGGAAGAACTTGAATTTAAGAAAAGTACAAGTGAAATGCACGATGCAATGAAAGACATCGTTGCAATACTAAATAAGCATGAAAAAGGTATTTTATATTTCGGTGTTGCGCCAAACGGTGATGTAAAAGGCTTGCAGGTTGTTGAATCAACTTTGCGCGATGTTTCGAGAGTGATTTTTGAAAGTGTAAAACCGCAAATTTATCCTCAAATTCAAAAAGTCACGATTGACGGGTGTGATATAATCGAAGTGAAATTCAGCGGGCGAAACAAACCATATTCGGCTTACGGAAAATATTATATTAGAGTTGCAGACGAAAGTCGCGAATTGACGCCTGCCGAACTTAAAGAAATGATGGTTGCAAGCGAGTATTCCGAGAGATGGGAACAATTTGAAACTCCTTACACGATTAAGGATATTGACGAGTCGGCTTTGAAAGATTTTTATAACCGCGCCATCGCTTGCGGAAGATTGCCCGACGACGGATATGACGCAGAAAAGTTGCTTAATAAACTCAGTTTATTAAAAAATGGCGATTTGAATAATGCGGGATATGTTCTCTTTGGAAATAACGGTCCTGTTACACTTAAAATGGCAGTGTTTGCAAGTGATGAGAAGTTAACCTTTTTGGATATAAACCGAACCGAAGATAATATTTTTAGACTTGTAGACACTGCGCTTACCTATATCAAAAAGAATATTCGTTGGCGTGCAGAAATCGGTAGCGTTACTAGAGAAGAGATACCCGAAATACCGCTCAGAGCTTTGCGCGAAATTGTCATAAACAGTTTTGCACACGCAGAGTATGGAACGGGTTCTCAACATGAAATTGATATTCATCCCGGTAAAGTTGTAATATATAATCCCGGAACGTTTCCTTCTGAATTTTCTCCCGAAGATTTTGCGACAAAAAACCTATCTTCGATTATACGAAACGAGTTGATTGCAAAAGTGCTGTATCTATGTCACGATATTGAATCTTTCGGCAGCGGTTTTAAGCGTGTTTATGCTCTTTGCAATGCCGAAAATGTTATGTGTTCTTATGAAAAAACCCCGATAGGTTTCTCGTTTATCTTTTTGAGAAATGACCCTAATGCGCTAAAAAATGTCCCTGAACCGAGGCAAAATGTCTCTGTTGCTTTGTCCAAAACAGAGAAAGCGGTTTATCAGTTATTGAAATTGCAACCGAATCTGACGCGTGAAGAACTCTCCACGGAAATTTCTAAAACCGTCAAAACGGTTCAACGCGCACTTGACGGTTTGAAAGAAAAAGGTGTTATTGCCCGTGTTGGTAATACCCGTACGGGTTACTGGGAAATTCTACAAAAATAATATTGATAAGAAGGAAAATATTATGGCTTCAATTATTGATAATAGATCGAAAACGATGTTGGATTCGTTAAAGAATTCTCTAAAACAAGCTGAAAGCGTTGATATTCTGACTGCGTTTTTCTACTTTTCCGGATTCAATGCATTGGCTGAAGATCTTAAAGACAAAAAAATAAGAATTTTGGTTGGCAACACTATTGATCCGAATGCAGTAGTGGATTTGTGTAATGCGGTAAAGGAATGTCCCGACGAAATGCTTGAAACATATGCCGTGCGCGGATACAATAGATTGAATAATTCTCAAAAGAAAAACTGTTATATAGATAGTTTTGTTGAGTTGTTTAATAAATCATCTCTATCTGAAGAATTTGACTCTACCGATAGCCAAAAGATTTTTAAAATGTTTCTTGAAAAAATTGAGAACGGAACACTCGAAATCAGGCTTACTTCTTCTCCAAACCATGCAAAGGCATATATACTGACAAACAAACCAGAGTACTCTTGTTTCGGCGATCAAAAAGGGGTTGTTTTTCAGGGATCGTCTAACTTTACTTATAATGGCTTGCGTGGGCAAGGTGAAATGAATGAAAGATATAGCGATAACAGCAAGTACGATGAGTATTCCGAGCATTTCGAACAATTGTGGAACGACAGTAAAGCTATCGATGTGTGTGTGGAAAACGGGAATAACGATTTTATTGAAAGTGTAAAAACAAAGCTTTGGATCTTTGCAAAGCCTACGCCATATCAAATTTTCATTAGAATTTTATTTGAGTTATACGCTTCACTCGAGAATAACATCGTCAAATCGCCTTATGAAATTTCAGATGGTAAATTTTCAAATCTAAAATATCAGTTGGATGCTATTAAATATGGTGTTGATTGTATCAATAAAAACAATGGTGTAATTATTGCCGATGTTGTAGGCTTGGGTAAATCTGTCGTGGCTTCCGCAATCGCTTATAATTTGGATATCAAACGGACAGTTATAATTGCTCCGCCGCACTTGGTGGATCAGTGGAATGATTATCAACAAGATTTTGGACTTCGGGGAGTCAGAGTTTGCAGTAGCGGAAGAATTCAAGAATTATATGATGCGTATTCGTCAGATCCTAACCCGATTTTATACATTATAGACGAAGCCCATCGTTACCGCAACGAGTTAAGCGACAGTTATCAATTATTACATCAACTTACTCGTTCCCACCCTGACAACAAAGTTATTTTGCTTACGGCGACGCCATACAACAATAGACCGCAGGATTTGTTTGCGTTGATTAAACTGTTCCAAACGCCAAGCCGTTCCACCATTCACTCTGTAGATAATCTCGGGGTGCGCTTTCATGAATTGATTGCACAATATAATCGTTTGGAAAAGGAAGGAAAGAAACATCTTACAGCTGAAATAAAAGCCGAACTCGACAAGCTTAGTCAACAGCTGAGGATGTTGATTGACCCGGTTATTGTTCGTCGCAGTCGTATAGATTTACAAGAAATAAAGGAATATGCGGATGACTTGAAAGCGCAGAACATTCAATTCCCGAAAATTGTCGGTCCAGAACTTGTAGAATATGATTTGGCTGACATTCGTCCTTTATACTTGCATACGCTTGATTTGTTAAGCAACAAATTCATTTGTGCGAGATATAACCCGTCTGCGTACCTTGTAAATCCTGATGCGTTTATGAAACAGTACGGCGAGTTTTTCGGCGAGATGAATATTCAGCTTTCTCAACGAAACTTGGCAATGTTCATAAAAAGATTATTGGTAATGCGTTTTGAAAGTTCGAAGTCTGCGTTTAAGTCAACGTTGACAAGTATCCTTTTATCCTACGAAAATATAATTAAATGGTGGGATAAAGGATATGTTCCTATCAAAAAAAGCGGATATTTGCCGGATCCCGATGACGAGGAAATTCAAGAAACGCTTGACGAAATCAAGAGCATAGACGAAATCGGTGTTGATATAAACAAAATCAAAAAGAAAGCAATTCCGATTGAAAAATCGTTTTTTAGAGAAGAATTTATCTGCGCGGTTAAAAGCGATATTGAGCTATTGAAAAGGATATACACAGATTGGTTTGGAAGCGACGAAATGGGTATTGATCCCAAATATAATGTTGTAAAAAAACGAATTTCAACATCGCTCGAAGAAAATCCAAAACAAAAAATCGTTGTTTTTTCGACATATGCAGACACCGCCGAATATGTAAAAGATTGCCTCGAAAAAGATGGGTTTAAGGTTCTATTATACACTGGTGGTGCTTCTCAGATTGACAGAAGCATAGTAAAGCGTAATTTTGACGCATCTTGCAAAAAAGAAGAACAGCTAAACGAATATGATATCATTGTGGCAACCGATGCGTTGAGCGAAGGCTTTAACCTTAACCGAGCAGGCGTTATTATCAACTACGACATTCCTTACAATCCTACAAGGGTTGTTCAAAGGATCGGGCGTATTAACCGTATCAATAAAAAAATGTTTGATAACATCTATATCTACAACTTTTTCCCTACTGATATAGGCGAAGAAAATACGCTTATCAAAGGCATTTCGACACTGAAAATGCTTTTGATAAACAACATTGTCGGAAGTGATACAAAAACGCTCACACCGGATGAAACATTGCAAAGTTACTTCAGAAATCGCTATGAAGAGGCTGACGAAAAAAGCAATGATAGAAGTTGGGATAACGAATATCGAAACATATATAATTCTGTCAAACACAATATGAGTTTGGCTGATTCTGTGTATGCTATTCCCGAACGGGCAAGAATCGTTAGAAAGAATCAAGGAGAAGCATGCGCCATTTCGTTCGCAAAGCGTGGCGATAACACATTGTTTGCATACGCACTACCTTCTGCGAGTCAGGCACAAATTGTACCGGCTGATAAAGTACTCCATTTGTTTGCATCGTCGCTCGAAGAAAACGGATACGAGTATGATGAAGAACTTGACAGGAAGTTCAAAATTTTGCGTGATGAGATTAAAAAACCGCATCCGAAAATAAAAATGGATAAGAGAAAAAGCGAAGCTCTTGAAAACTTGCAACAGTTGTTAGTTGTTTGCCCGACGGAAAAAGATTATCTTGCAGATCTTATTGATGTCATAAAAAAATATGACGATTTGAGTGACGGCGAATTGAAATATTTGGCGGCGATTTCGGTTAAAAAAAGTTCTGCCACAGATACCCTCTTGGACTTAAAACGCAAGATACCCGTACACTACATAATTCAAATAAAAACAAGAGTTGAAGCAATCGACGCACAAGCGGAAGTAATAATGTTTACCGAGGATTTGAGAAATGATAACGATTAAAGAAGCAGAAGAGATACTAAAAAAAGAATACCACATTGATAACTTTTTGTATGTTGTCAAGGATATACTATTGCCGGATTTTGTTTCGGATAGGCATGAAGTTGAGTTCAAAAACAACATTTTCGAATCGGTTAATCAATTGGGATATTCCGACAAGTGCGAGGTGACGGTCTTTGAGGTTATACTTAAAACGGGCTCTCATAATCGCCGTGTCACCATTACGCAAGAAATGTTTAAGATTTTGCGTGGACTCGGAATAAACAATGCCATAGTTGCTTTTGCAAATGCCGACAAGCTCAATTACCGCTTTTCTCTTTTGACAAGCAAATATGAATTCAACGGCGAAAAGGTCGTAAAAGTATTGTCAAATCCTCGCAGATATTCATACAGCTTGGGTTATGGTACAAAAACAAAAACCGCGTATGACTTCTTAATAGGGAAAGGGAAAGTAAATTCCCTTGACGAACTCATCAACCGCTTTTCTGTCGAAGTTGTAAATAAGCAATTTTACAGCGAAATCGCCGCTTGTTTTACAAGATTGGTTGGTGGACAACGTGATGGCAAGACTTTCAATAGAGAACTTAATATATACGGCGTTACTGATCAAAATAAGTATGCCGAATTTGCAGTGCGACTTATCGGTCGTATAGTTTTTTGTTGGTTTCTAAAAGAAAAGAAGAGCGAAAACGGAGTTTCTCTTATTCCTGAAACACTGCTCAACACCAAAGATATTAAAATTGCCGGCAATTACTATCACGATGTGCTTGAACCTCTGTTTTTTGAATTGCTGAACACGAGTATTCCGCGTCGTAAAGGAAAATTTGCACAAGAACAGTTTTATTCTCAAATACCTTATTTGAACGGTGGACTTTTCAGCCCTCATGTTGACGATCATTACAAATTTTCTCCCGAGTTACAATCCGGGCAATATGGTGTTGTAACCATTCCAAACGATTGGTTCGACAGGTTTTATGCCGTTTTAGGACAATACAACTTTACGGTTGACGAAAACACGTCTTACGATATCGAATTGTCTATCGACCCCGAAATGCTCGGTAGGATTTTTGAAAACTTACTTGCGGAAATCAATCCGGAAACCGGCGAAAACGCAAAGAAGAGTACCGGCAGTTTTTATACGCCGAGAGATATCGTCGATTATATGGTTGATAGCAGTATTCTCGAGCATCTTAAAACAAAAACGGGAATTTCAGAAGAAAAGTTGAAAGCACTCATAAGTTACGGCAAGGAAGATGACGAACTTATATCTTTTTCTGAAACAGAAAAGAAAGCAATTGTAAATGCATTATACTCTGTTACGGTGCTCGATCCCGCTTGTGGTTCGGGAGCTTTTCCTATCGGCGTGCTGCAAAAAATAGTCTATATGCTACAAGAAATTGATCCGGACGCTACATTGTGGTTCAACAAAGCAACCGAAAACGTTAGTTTCTTGATTAGAAAAGAATTTGAAAAGAAATTTAATGCCGGCTCTTTGGATTATATTCGTAAACTTACGGTTATTCAAAACTCCATTTTCGGAATTGACATCCAACCTATCGCAGTCGAAATTGCTCGCCTGCGCTGTTTCTTGTCGCTTGTTATTGAAGAGAAAGTTTATGATGACGAACCGAATAGGGGTATAAATCCGCTTCCAAACCTTGATTTTAAGTTTATCATTGCGAATACATTACTTTTTTTGCCGCACGATAGTGACGTAAAGAAGAATGTCTCGTCAAATCAAATGTCGATTTTTGAGAATCAAGAGCATATTGACCAACTAAAAGCTGTTCGAGAAGAGTATTTCAGTGCAAATGACGCTGAAACAAAAAATGAATTGAAACTTGCATTTAGCGAAATACAAAAATCAATGTTTCAAGAGGCCCTGAACAATAACAAAATGGCATCTGCTCTCTATCAAGCCCTTTTCCAATGGGAGCCGTTTAATAACACTGTCACAGATTGGTTTGATGCTGACTGGATGTTCGGAATTAAAGATGGATTTGATATTATTATTGCGAACCCACCATATATTGATTCTGAAAATATGATGAATAGTGGTATGGGCGGGTTAAGAGATTACATTTCCAACAAATATAAATATTGCAAAGGAAATTGGGACATCTACATAGCCTTTTTTGAGCGTTCCTTTAATTTGCTTAATGAAACTGGTAGCTTAATATTTATCACTCCGGATAAGTGGATATCAAGACCGTTTGGTGAGAAGCTTAGAACAAGCTTGTTATACCATATTAAATCTATTTATCAATCAGGCAGGGATGTGTTCGATTCTGCTTTGGTTGACTCTATTGTTACGACTATTACGAAGCAAAAATCACCCATTTTAATTACAATAAGGGATAAGGACAAAGAAAAAGTTATCAATACCATTGATAAATCCTACTTCCTTAAAGTTAATATTTTGGATATCGCATTTTCTGATTATTTTGAGTTTATTGCAAAAGTAGAGAAAGACGCGGTGCCTTTGAGTGAATATGCTGTTTGCGAAAACGCTTGTGCTACATCCGACTGTTACAAGTTAAAGGAAATACTTGATCAATTGGATTCCTACGAAGAATTTGATAATACTTATTTGAAGATTATTAATACAGGAACAATCGGAAGGTTTGTTCCTCGATGGGGCTATCAGGAGATGAAATACTTAAAAGATAAGTATTTATATCCTGTTGTAGATAAAACTCGATTTTTAGAGTATTTCCCTAATTCGTATGGTGAAAAATCTTTGAAGAGGAAAATAATCATAAAAGGATTGACTTTGCTTGACGCTTGTATAGATTTGAAGGGAGAAATAATTCCCGGCAAATCAACAATGGTGATACCTGCGCCGGAAGGAACACTGTATTTGTTAATGGGAATCATAAATTCCAAGCTGATGATTTTCTATGTGAAACAAAAATATGCATCTTCAAGTTACAATGGCGGGATCAATTTCACTAAGGATATGATCAACAATCTTCCTATAAAACAACATATTGAGGCGCTAAATAAAATTACCGCGTTGTCTAAAGAAATAACCCGATTAAAGATTGATGATATTCTTTCGGATACTGTTGAACTTGAAATGCAAATTGATAACATAATGTATTCTATGTATGACTTAACTGAAGAAGAAATTGCAGTTGTTGAAGCGACAATTAAGTAAATTTACGAAAGGGAGAAATATCTAATGGTTGAAACAAGTCTTGTCACTATGGATTTTCTAACGACTAACAAAGAGTTGTTGGACGAAAAGAAGCCGCAAACTACATATAAAATCGAATATGTTTCCAAGTATGTTGAGAAGTGGCTTTGCATTATGTCTAATGTGGACGAAGTGAAAAATATCAACTTTATCGATTGTATGTGCAATGCAGGCCTTTACACCGATGGTGGGAAAGGAACGGCAATAAAGGTTCTTGAGTTATTCAATGGTTTTGCTTTGCAGCACAGGGACAAAACCTTCAATCTTATCCTAAATGATATAAGTCCCGACAGACTACGCATAATCACTACGATTATTAATGATTATGTTGGAGTAAAGGCACCGAATATCCATATTGTCATACGCAATATGGATGTAAATGCATTTTTGAGCGATGAAGAATTCTTCAAGAAATATTTTAATTGCTATCCGAAGCGTTCTTCCAATTTGGTATTCGTTGACCCCTATAACTTTTGCACCGTTAAAATTTCCGTGCTCGAAAAGTTCTTATCAAAAACTTACTGTGAGCTAATCTTTAACGTGTTTACGAGTGATTTTGTCCGTAATCAAGACAAGAATAAAATGAAAAAGTTCTGTGCAGAAGAAAAAATTAGCTGCACATCTAAGGATGATATGGTCATGCATATTACCAATCAATTGAGAGTAGGCAACATAAAGTATTCCTTCGCTTATGAATTTAAGACGGTAAAGAATATGGAGCTTTATCAAATAATGTTTTTTACACCAAACATAAAAGGTTTAGAAAAATTAAAGGAGGCACTCTGGGATACTTTCAACGGCAAGGACTTCCACAAAAATCAAACCGAAAGCGCCTCGCTGCAAATGAGCTTTTTTACCAAAGAGGATGAAAAAGATTGGATGACAGAGTTACATTCAACCACTGCAAAAAAATTGTTGTTAGAATATTTTGTGGGCAAAGGCGAAATAGAGTACGTAACTATTGAAAGTTTCATTATCGAAAACACTATGCTTAACGGCAACCAAATTCTTGAACACGTTTTGAAACCTCTTATACAAGACGGCAAGATTAAGAAATTGGGTTATGTAAGTCGGTCAAGTAACTATAAAAAAGATAAATATATTGTAGGTGCATCAAATGGAAATTAGTGACACAATAATAAGAAACGCCTTGCTTTATAAAACTGGAGTTGAATACGGTGATTACACCATCAATCACGTTCAAGGTTGCGCCCATGGTTGTAAATATCCTTGTTATGCTATGATGATGGCAAAGCGCTTTGGCAAAGTAAAATCATATGAAGAATGGTGTGAACCTAAGCTGGTGTCTAATGCGTTGCAACTTTTAGACAAAGAAATTCCAAGACTTAAGGACAAAATTGAGTCGGTACACCTTTGTTTTACGACGGATCCGTTTATGTATGGGTATGACGAAATTAAAGAATTAAGTCTAAAAATAATTGAGAAGCTAAACAATAATGGTATAAAATGCACAGCTCTAACAAAAGGAATTTTGCCAATAGAGCTTGCAAAATATTCTAAGGAAAATGAGTACGGAATTACATTGGTTTCTCTTTCGGAAGAATTCCGAAAAGAAATGGAACCTAATACGGCTCCTTTTGACAAACGCATTGAAGCGTTAAAAGAATTGCATAACAAAGGCTGTAAAACGTGGGTAAGCGTTGAGCCTTACCCCACGCCAAATATGATTCAACAAGACATTAATGATATATTGGAAACCATATCATTTGTCGATAAGATTATTTTTGGACGACTTCATTATAACAAACAAATAAGCGCATACAAAAATCACAAACAATACTATAATGAGTTAGCACAACAGGTTATTGATTTTTGTAAAAGGAAAGGCATTAACTACCACATAAAATCAAAAACTATAAGCGAATAGAAACAGCATTTATTTACAATCAAAAATTTTTGGAAATATCCAAATGGCACCGTGGCGTGTGCTTGGCATAGACAAGTGGCGTCGCTGCGCTCCGCCAGACAAGCACACGCCGCTACAAAACAATAAGGCTGAACGGAAAGCGAGAGCGAAGCGGAGTCGCCCGCTGAACCGCTTGGGCGAACTTCCGCTTTTTCGCTCTCTCGTGTTTTTCCGTGTATATTGCCTTATTGTATTTTCTCTGTCGTAGTGCTTTGTCTATACCCTCCGAACATTGCTTTTTCGGGGGCGCAGGTTAGCATAGTTCCTCGCATAAGTCAACGGTCGTAAAATCGTCGCTGAAAACACCAATAAAACGGACTTACAGCCAAGTAAGGTATTTCCTTGCTTGGCTGTTTTTGTGTCTTTAAAGGCTTTCTATGACTTAAATGCAACGATTTTTCTCTTTTTCCGCTGACTTATGCAAACATTACAACAAAAAGAGTAATTGTTACCGTCCTATGCTCCTTCGCCCGTTGCCCGAAAAAGGCAATAAACGTTCGGAGGAATAGAAAATGGAAATGTTGGTAACAAAGTTCTCAAAAGGTAAGTATCGCAACGAAGGAGCGTTGTTTGCAGAACCTATCTCTGCCGACAATGTAAAACTCATGGGTGAGATGATTGCATTGCAGGCGCTTCGTACCGTCAAAAAGTACGATATGAAGGTAGCAGACAGACTGTATATCGGTCTCATCAAAGATTTGCATCACATGAACGAGATAGACTACACCGTATCGGACGGATACGACGTTGCGCAAACTGCAAGTTGCTTTCTTTGGCAATTTGCAGGAAGAAAGGTATCCGAAATTTACGGCAAAGACAGACGTGGTAAAGAGATTACAATAAAACTCGCTTGTTATCGAGAGGTGGACAGATTTATCGACACATTGCGTAACCGAACCGACAGACACGGAATCATCGAATACATAGATTTTACCGATTACAAGGCATTGCCTATGGATCCCGTAAACTGCTTTGAACAGGAACAGACGGATTATACAAAATACGACGCTCTTGTAGAAGCATTACAATTAACTGCATTGGAACTTGCAATTCTAAACTGCTACATGAACGGAATGCAACAGTCCGCAGTATGTTCTGAGCTGGGTATAGGAAGAGGAACCATCAATCACAGAAAAGCAAGTATACGGAATCGTTACTACTCGCTTTACGGACAAATTTAATATCCCAATAAACTACATAACTCCTTAAAGGCAGTTGCTTGATTGCAATTGCCTTATTTTTTTATCATGACCGTGGACTTTTACCGATTTTGTGGCTTTTAAGTAGAGAGATTTTTAGTTAGGGGATTAATTTTTGACATTTTCATGGTTTCTAATTGAGGGGGTCCATTTCAGTCGTTTTCGTGGCTATTAAGTGTAAGACAAAAATTATTTTGCGGAAACAACCCCATAACGGCTGTTTTCGTGGCTACTAAATAGAAACCATTTCTTCAAAGTGGCAAAAAACTTGCCTGTTTGACCTTTATGCTATGACTGAAAAAGTTGAAGAAACTTTTTCAAATAGGAAAGAAACCTTCCTATTTAATGAATATTATGTTGGAAACTTTTGCAAAGTCGCAAAGACCTTGCGAGTTTGCGGGATATAAAAGAAAAAACGAAAAGGAGGACAAAGAACAATGGGATTCAGAGCAGCCAAGATTTCCTTTGACGGAAGTCATTACATCGCAACACCGAAAGAGAACTTTCCGCAAGGGAAAAAGCGACGACGATCTTCTCACCCGACATCCGAACAAGAGGCGGAACGAAAGGAACAATTTGAAACGGCTTACAGGGAAAGTCAACAGCTACCACGTAAAGAGCGGAAAGACTATGTAAATCAAGCTATGGAAGTAAAGATACCCGATGAGGATCAACGGCAGGAATTCGTAGAACGCAACAGCGAACGGAAGAAGATAAACGCTATCCGAAGAAAAGTCAGACTGTCTAAAAAGGCAAACTTACAGACTTGGAATTTCTTTTGCACTTTCACCTATTCGGACGAGAAGCATACGGAAGAAAGTTTTAGAAAATCGCTCAGGAACACGCTCAAACACCTTGTTAACCGCAAAGGCTGGAAGCATATCGGCGTATGGGAACGCGGAGGCGATACAAACCGCCTGCATTTCCATGGTATCTTCTATATTCC
>ERZ1090879.750-NODE-750-length-19299-cov-11.453544_pt1 | contig 19299 bp, 23 predicted proteins | sample MGYA00478472_ERZ1090879 | MGnify/ENA primary metagenome ERZ1090879 (study PRJEB33644, sample SAMEA5815723) | chicken gut metagenome | biome: Chicken; feature: Gastrointestinal Tract; material: Caecum | place: Ireland | collected 2019-01-01 | study: A study of the... | reverse complement strand
TCCCCGCCTTCGGGGGTCTGTTCAGTTTTTACTTCTTCATCGGTCATATTATAAGCCCCCAAAGCGCACGAATAGGCATACCTATATAGTAGGTTGCAAAGTACATTACGTAACCCAAAATATCGAAGTAGCCGAAAATATCCATATTGAAATATCTTACGGCGATGCCGCAGATAAAACTTTCGGCGATGAGCACGAGCAGAATAATCTGGCCGTACCTCTGCAAAAACTGCCTTACCCTGTTCCACGGCTTGGTCAAAGATTCAAGCACCCTGAATCCGTCGAGCGGGAAGAGCGGCAGAAGATTGAATACGGCAATACTCAGATTATAACTGTATACAAGACGGAAAAATTCACGCAGAAAATACGCGCCGTATCCTCCGCCGAGGTATTTGACGCACAGCAGATAGAACGGATAGAAAATCAGCGCCATTACGTAGTTTGTAACTACGCCCGCGATGGCGGTCGTAAACAGCCCCAGCTTGTACCTGCGGAAATTGGCGGTATTTATAGGAACGGGCCTTGCCCAGCCGAAGCCTACGAGAGCGCACATCACGAACCCGACGGGGTCGAAGTGCTTTACGGGGTTGAGCGTAAGCCTGCCGTTCATTTTTGGCGTGAGGTCGCCGTTTAAGTGCGCCGCCAAAGCGTGCGCAAATTCGTGCGGCACAAGCACGAACACAATCGCAAGTACCGATGCCGCATAAAAAAGTACAGTTTCTACCATATCTGTTAAAATTGTGCGCAGAAAATTTATTTGAGGTAATCGGGCACAACGTCGTTGCGCACCAAATCTTCATAAGTCTGCGGCTTTACTATATATGCCGCTTTGCCGTCTTTTACAAGCACTGCGGGCGGAACGAAGTTGCGGTTGTAGTTGCTTGCCATCGAATAGTTGTATGCGCCCGTAGAGAGCACGGCCGCAATGTCGCCGCGCTTTGCCTGCGGCAGGGGAACGTCTACGGCAATAATATCGCCGCTTTCGCAGCACTTGCCCGCTATCGTCACCTTTTCGGTGCAGGGTTCGTTTGCCCTGTTTGCAAGAATTACGGTATATTTTGACTGATAGAGCGCATATCTGGGGTTATCGAACATACCGCCGTCGATTGCGACGTACTTCTTTATGCCGGGTATATCCTTTATGGCGCCAACCGTATACAGTGTGACGCCCGCCTCGCCCACTATCGACCTGCCGGGTTCTATTACGAGGAAGGGCTGTTTTAAGCCGAGTTCGTTTGCCTTATCCTTGACGGCGGAAATAAGCGCTTTCAGGTAATCGGCATAGCCCTGCACGCTGATTTTAGCGTCTTCGTCGGTGTACCAGATGCCGAATCCGCCGCCTATGTTGAGCGTGTCTGCCTCGAACCCGAGCCCGGATTTTACCGAAGCGATAAAGTCCATAGCCTTCTGTGCGGCGAGCACGAAGGACTGCTTTTCAAAAATCTGCGAGCCGATATGGCAATGATAGCCACGGAGACTGAGATTTTTTTTTCCGAGTATATACTCCGTCATCTTCACGGCCGTGCCGTCGGACACCGAGAAACCGAACTTGGAGTCGGTGCGCGCCGTCTGCACGAATGCGTGGGTGTGCGCCTCTACCCCGGGGTTAATGCGTATTAAAACTTTCTGGTTTATTCCCGCCTTTTTTGCAATTTCGTCGAGCATATCGGCTTCGTCGTAAGAATCGACCACCACCACGCCCACGCCCGAACTTACTGCAAATTCAAGTTCAGAAGGCAGCTTGTTGTTGCCGTGCATATAAATTTTAGCGGCGGGGAAGCCTGCCTTGACTGCGGTATAAAGCTCGCCGCCCGAAACGACGTCTACGCCGATATTTTCCTGTGCGGCAATTCTGTATACGGCCTCGCACGAAAATGCTTTGGAGGCATACAGAACAAGTCCGTTGCCGCCGTACTCGCCGTCTATCGTATCGCGGTATACGCGCATCATATCCCTGATATATTTCTCGTCAAACACGTAGAGAGGCGTCCCGAAATCTTTTGCAAGAGCGACTGCGTCGCACCCGCCTATTTCGAGATGCCCCTTATCGTTTATTTTAAGCGTTTCTCTTTCGTTCATAAGCGCACCTTTTGCAAAAATTATATATATTTTATTTTAGCAAAGTGTGAGCCGTTAGTCAATTAAATGAAAACTTTTTGTTTAATCACGGAACTTGCCGTGCATACAGGGCAACATTCAGCCCCCGCAAAACCAAAGGGTTTGCCGCCCTGCGGCATACTTAAAGCCTTAAAAAGCGGCGCATTCACAGCGACCAGCCGTCGGCCACCTCTTTTATTCTGTCGCCGTAGCTTGCCTTTTTTACGCTCTCGGCGGCGACAACGTCTACCGTCTTATATAAAACGCCGTCTTTATAAACCTCTATGCAGCCTACCTTCTGCCCCTTTTCGACGGGCGCTTTAACGTCGGAACTTACAATATTGAACGTAGCTTCGGGGCTGTCGTTCTTCTTGCAGAACATATAGCAGTCGTCTGCGGGCAGCACGGCAAAGTCGCGCTTCTTCCCGCCCTTTACGGCAAAATTATCGTTCAGAGTGACGGTTTTATCCAGAATAATCTTATTTTTGTAATTGGCGAAGCCGTAATCGAACAGCCGCGAGGCGCTTTTGAACCTGTGTTCGCTGGTGTCGGCGCCCAGAACTACCGAAACGAGGCGCATATTTTCCTTCTTCGCCGTGGAAGCGAGGCAATAGCCGGCCTCACCCGTAAAGCCCGTCTTTCCGCCGTCACAGCCGTTGTAACTGCGCACCAGCTTGTTTGTGTTGGTCATAGAAGTCGTCCTGCCGTTGCCGTGCTCGAAATCTTCCAGCCATATTTTACTGAAATTGAAATATTCGTCGTGGCTGATGAGGTTAGAGAACATCACTGCGACATCCGCCGCGCAGGAATACTGCGTATCCTTGGGAAGTCCCGTACAGTTGGCAAAGAGCGTGTCGGAAAGCCCTAATTCCTCAGCCTTGTCGTTCATATCGGCTACAAACTGTTCCTCGCTGCCCGAAACGCGCTCGGCTACGGCTACGCAGCTATCGTTTGCCGAGCACACCACTATGCTTTTTACAAGCTGTGAAAGCGGGTATGAATAGCCGCTCTCCAAAAATATCTGCGAACCGCCCATACCTGCGGCGTTGGAGCTGACTTCGACCTCCTCGTCGAGCGACAGCTCGCCGCGTTCTACCGCGTCGAAACACAAAGTCAGCGTCATAACTTTACAAACGCTGGCTATGGGCATACGCGCGTGTTCGTTTTCTTTATACACGCACTCCCCCGAATCGAAGTCCATAAGATATGCCGATTTGCACCCCTCGGTAAGCGCGGGGCTTTTAGTTTCTGCGGCAAAGCCGAAAGACGAAAACGTGCCCGCCGCAATAAGGCACGCGCCGAAAATGCCTAATAACTTTTTCATACAATAAGTATTTGGAATCGGCAATTTATTATACAACATCAAAAATCAGGCAACCTGACGGCCGCATATCCGTCTGCCGCGCAACCATAATATGCGCAGCCAAAATTAAATTTTTTTCAGCCGATACAGAATCAGGCAATGGCAACAACCACCCTGAACAACACATTCAGAAAGATACATTCCGCCAGCATAGAAATAAGCGCCAACCCCGCCGGTACAAACGGCGCATATCTCTTATTGAAACTTCTGCACGATTCGATAAGAATAATTTCAAGCACTATCGTGAACAGCGACGAAGGTATGAACACGAACACCGCCGCAAGCACGCCGCCGAAGGCGGAAACGGAAATTATCAGCCCTGCATACACCGACGAAATCATACACTTCAAAAACAGAAGAGGCAGACACAGTAGGCGCAGCCGCGTGCAGTACGCAATAAGAAAAAAGGCATACATATACACAAGCTCGTAAAAAAGCCTTGGCACAAGCAGCGACGCATTGCGGAAGTTGAACACAAAATATACGTACTCCGAGGCGTAATTCTGCATATACGGGTTAATTTGCACAGTTATGCAAAGTACTATGCCACATATAATCGCGCTGACACAGACAATAATATACGCTATTACATATCTTTTGTCGCATTTAAGGCGGGAAAAGTCGAAAGTCCTCATACAAAATTATATGAGGACTCTTTATAAAGTAAAACAAATAAATCAGTAAGACTTCAACATATTTTCGATAGAGATGCCGAATCCGCGCGTAGGGTCGTTGATAAACACGTGCGTCACAGCACCGACCAGCTTGCCGTTCTGTACTATGGGGCTTCCGCTCATTCCCTGCACTATTCCGCCCGTCTTTTCTATCAGGTCTTCATCTTCTATTTTTATAACGAAATTGCGGTTATCCTTTGCAGTTTTATCTACCTTTACTATCGAAATTTCATAACATTCTGTTTTATTTGAAGACACCGTGGAATAAATTACCGCCTTACCCGGCGTCACGTCCTCTATCTTGCCCGCCTGCACGGGGGTAAGCGAACTGTAATCGTAATTTTTTTCAAGGTCGCCGAACACGCCGCAGTCACAGTTGAGCGCCGCAACGCCTATACTTTTTGAATTCTGGAACGCGCCTTTAAGCTCGCCGGGATTGCCGCGCACGCCGCGCTTGACATCGTAGATTATACAGCCGTACAGCGTACCGCCGTTAATTTTGGTAGTGTTTCCCGCAGTATCGGTCACAGGATGGCCGAGCGAGGCAAAAGTGCCGTCTGTTCCGTTTATATAAGTAACAGTCCCCACACCGCTTAGACTGTCGCGCACGAGCACGCCTACCCTTGGTTTGCCCGTAGTAACGTCTTTTACGGGAATTACGGTAAGACTTACCTCCTCGCCGTCTCTCAGAACTTTTATTTCCGCGCGCCTGATGTCTTTGGAAAGAAGTTCGGTTACCTCTTCGGCAGATGTCACCTCTTCGCCGTTAATGCTCTTTATAATGTCGCCCGTCTTTAACCCGCCGTCACGCGCGGGCGACTGCAAACCGCTCTCCGTCATTACGTCGCACATTCCGACGACCTCGACGGTAGTCGTGTTCAACACGAACCCTGCGGGAAACCCGCCAAGGTAGAGCTGCGCCGTCTGCGCCTGTGCGGCACCCGTCGCCGTACAAAAAAAGCACAGTACGGCAATTACTATAATTATAAGCCTTAATAAACCTTTTTTTCTGCTCGCCATAAAACTATTTTGCGCGGCTTTTGCCTTTCTATGCGCTCAAAATACGGCTTGAAGCCGCGGCGAGAGAAAATAAATTTTTCCGATTTGCAAAGACTTGAAAACAGCAAAAAAACGTGTTTGCTTTATTGCGCTCTTTGCAATAAATATAAGCGGCGGGCGCTTTAAAAAGCGCCCGCCGCAAAAACATTGAATTTTATTCAAATATCGTAAAATTATTTATATTGCGCAATGAGTTCCGCAGCGTGCCTGCGCGCGGCCTCGGTATTACCGCCGCCCGTAAGGCGTATTATTTCCTCTATCTTACCGTCGCCGTCTATCTCACGCACGCTCGTAGTCGTAACTCCGTCGTGCACAGATTTGGATATAAGGAAGTTTTTATCGCCCGCGGCACATATCTGCGGCAGGTGCGACACGGCGATGACCTGCGTATTTTTTGCTATCGCAACAAATTTTTCAGCCACGCTTTTCGCCGTAACGCCGCTTATTCCCGCGTCGATTTCGTCAAAAACATATGTAGAGATTCCGTTCAGGTCTTTAAGGCAGGTCTTTATCGCGAGCATAAATCTGCTCAGCTCGCCGCCGCTTATTACCTTACTGAGCGGCCTTAACGGTTCGCCCGCGTTGGCAGAAAACATATACTCAACCTTATCAGACCCGTCTGCCGACGAGAGGTTGGCCGTATCCCTGCCGTAAGGCGCAAAGGCTACTTCAAAGCGCGCGCCCGATATGTTCAGGCTTTTCAGCTCGGCAACCACATCTTTACAGAACTTTTCCGCAGCCTTTTTGCGCATAGCAGTAAGTTCTTTGCAGAGCGCATAAATCTTGTCGTCGAGCGAGGCAATCTTTTGGGTAAGTTCTTCGGCCACGCTCTCGCTGTCTGAGAGCAAATCGTACTCCGCGCCCGCCTTTTCGCGGTATCTGAGCACTTCTTCCACCGTCGCGCCGTACTTCTTTTTAAGACTGCGTATAAGGTCGAGCCTGTCCTCCACGCGCCTTGCCTCTGCCTCATCAAATTCAAGGCCGTCGGCCATATCCGAAAGAGTATCCGTAAGGTCCTGCATTTCTGCCGAAAGCGCCTCTAACCTGTCTGCCGCGGCAGAATAATCTTCGCCGAACTCGGATATTCCTGCCATCAGTCTGCGCGCAGAAGATACTGCATCCGAGCAACCGCCCTCGTCGCCGAGCGCGGCAAGCGCACCGCCTATCGCCGAGGCTATGCGTTCGGTATTATCTATTATCCTGCGCTTGGCAATCAGCTCGTCCTCTTCGTCTGCCGCAAGCTCAGCGGCATCGATTTCCTTTATCTGATAGGAAAGAAGGTCGAGCCTGCGCGCACGCTCGGCCGAATCTCCGCCGAGTTGTTTGAGTTTATTTTTGCAATCGCGCTTATCTGCGATAAGTTCCGAAAGTTCTTGCTTTATATGCGAGGCACCGCACAGTCCGTCGATAACGGAAAGCTGGTTGCCCTCGCTTAAAAGCGCAAAGTGCTCGCTCTGGCCGTACACGTCAACCAAATGCTGCGATACGCTTTTGAGCATACCTGCGGTCACATTGTTGCCGTTAATTTTTATGCTACCCTTTCCCTCAGCGGTGTACCTGCGCGTTATAACTATCAGGCCGTCGCAGTCTATGTCGAGCTCTTCGAGCGCCTTAGCCGCGTAAGAATCGCATTCTACGCTAAATTCGCCGCGCACGACTGCCTCCTGCGCACCGTAGCGAATCATATTTTTATCGGCCTTGCTTCCCAACACAAAATTGAGCGAGTCCAAAATCACCGACTTGCCCGAACCCGTTTCGCCGGAGAGAATGTTGAGGTTTGCTCCGAACTCTATATCGGCGCTGTCTATAAGCGCAATATTTTTAATAGCCAGTCTTTCAAGCATAATACGCAAAAACTGTTTTTACAACAGATATTCTTTGAGTTTATCGGCAACCATCGGCGTGTGCTCGTTGCTGTCTACGATGACCAGAACGGTGTCGTCGCCCGCCACGCTGCCTATTATTTCGTCTATTTGAAGGGAATCGACGAACGAGCCGCCGCCCTGGCCGTTGCCGCGCATAGTCTTTATTACAATGAGGTTGTTGGCGTAGTTTATGCTCAGCACGCACTCTCTGAAAAGATTGAGCATTCGCGGACTGAGTTCTGCCTTTTCGCCGTCGAGGCAGGCGTACTTATATTTTTTTACAGAGCCTGCCACCTTGTAGAGCCTTAGGTCCTTGATGTCGCGCGAAACCGTTGCCTGCGTTACGTTGAAGTTGAGCTTGTTCAGCTCAGCGCACAACTCTTCCTGCGTCTCAATCTCTGACCTTCCTATGATTTCGAGTATTTTGGCTTGCCTTGCGTTTCTGTACACTTATCTGCTCCATTTGCTGAGTTTAGACAGCAATTTATCAAAGAAATTTACTTTATCCGAAGTTATGAATTCGGTAAAATACTGAGATTTGGTAATTTTTGCCTCTACCGCGCCCTCAAACTCGCCCACAATTATGCCGTCTACCGAAACGTTTACCGCAGTGTTTTCCTTTTCGTACAGAATACGGAGTTCCGACTTGTCGGAATAGACTATCGGGCGGGAATGAAGTGAATGCGCGCACAGCGGCGTGAGTATGAATGCGTCTATATCAGGCGTAAGCACAGAGCCGCCTGCCGCCAGCGAATAGGCCGTCGAGCCGGTGGGCGTGCTCACGATAATGCCGTCTGAAAGATAATTATCGACGAGCGAACCGTCTATATACGCCGAAAGGCTTATGGTGTTGCTGTATTTCTGCCCGTAGGTGCTGCGCTCTATAACCAGGTCATTCAGGGCGATAAAAGACCTGCCGCCGATTTCGACCGAAAGCATACCGCGCTTTTCGGTGCTGTAATCGCCGCTGCACAGAAGTTCTATCGCCTCGTCGAGCTTCTCCTGCTCGAACTCTGCGAGAAAACCGATATGCCCGTAATTTATGCCCATTATCTTTATGCCTCGGCGCGCGCAGTCGGCAGCAACGGTTAAAATGGTGCCGTCACCGCCAAGAACCATCAGGACGTCTGTGCCGTCGAGGTCTTCGGGAGAGCAGACGGCCGCGCACTCAATGCCCGAAGCGCCCAGCCGCTCTTTAACTCTTTGCACGGTTTCAAGATAACCCGGCAAATACTTTTTGTTGAAATATATCCCCACTTTCATAACAGAATACATTATACAGCATTTTATGCAAATATGCAATAAAGAAGGCTGAATTTTTAAAAATTTTAGCCTTTTTAATGCGAAATTTTAAAAGCGGCGCAAATTTATGCGCCGCTTGAAAGAATTTACAGTTTTACGCCTTTTATAAGTTTTTCCAACGGTTCGGGTGCGGCAAGGCTCTTTTCAAGCAAAATCACATACTCGATATTTTTGCCCTTAACTTCGGGAGCCGTAGTTATTTTAAGCGGACGAAGCCCGCACCCCGCGGCAAAATCATAAATTTTGCCTATAATCTTTTTATGCTTTTCCGCGCCGCGCACTATTCCGTTTTTGCCCACGCTTCTGCTTTCGCACTCAAACTGCGGTTTTATAAGCGCAAGCACATATTTTGCCTGACATAGTACTTCACTAACAGCCTTTAACAGGTATGTAAGCGAAATAAAACTTACATCAATCGTCACCCCGTCGAGCTCTTCTTCAAACATCTGACAGTTTATCGCGCGGGCGTTGAAATTATCGATAACCACGATATTTTTATCGAGCAGACTTTTGTCGAGCTGGCTTTCGCCTACGTCTATGCAATACACCTTCTTTGCACCCTGCTTTAAAAGGCAGTCTGTAAAGCCGCCCGTGCTTGCACCGATATCGGCAAACACTTTGCCCTGCACGCTGAAATTGAAGTCGCAAAGCGCCTTATAGAGCTTGTAGCCTCCCGCCGAAACGAAGGATATTTCTTCGGCGCTGATTTCAACGTTGTCGCTTTCCTTAACTTCGTACGAAGGCGCGCGCACGATGCCGTTTACCTTTACAACTCCCCTCTCTATCGCGGCGGCCGCCTTGCTGCGAGAACCGAATTTTTCGGAAAGGTACTTATCAAGTCTCATAAAATTTTACGTATGTAATCTGCCATATCGCCGACGTTCAGGCCGTAATCGTCCATAAGCTCGGCTACGCCGCCCTGTTCTATGAACTTATCGGCATAGGCAAAAATCTTTACTTTCGTATCGCTATCGGCAAAGTATTCGGCGACGAGCGAACCGAAGCCGCCCGCAAGCATATTGTCCTCTACCGTGATGATGTGCCTGCCGCGTAATTTTTCGAGCATATTGCCGTCGAGCGGCTTTATAAAGCGGGCGTTTACAATCATAACCCTGCCGCAGGCGCCCGCCTGCTTTACGGCCTTATATGCGCGCGCTATGGCGCGCTCGCCGCAGGCAAGCACTGCTACTGCGCCGTCAGCTTCTTCAAGCACCTCCCACGTACCCTCTTTCACGGGACTTACACCCCCGAACGAGTGCGTGCAGGCACGCGGATACCTTATGGCAAGCGGCTTCATATAACCTGCGCTGAATTCCAGCATCGCCGCAAATTCGTCTTTGTCCTTCGGCACGGCAACCGTAAGATTGGGTATGAACGACAGAAACGAGAGGTCGAACACGCCCTGATGAGTTTCTCCGTCGGCGCCCGATATACCAGCCCTGTCTATGCAGATGGTCACGGGCAGATTCTGACTGCAAATATCTATCACTATTTCGTCGAACGAGCGCTGCAAGAAAGTTGAATAGACGGCGTAATAAGGCTTGTAGCCTTCGGCCGCCATCGAAGCGCACAAAATAGTTGCGTGCTCTTCGCAAATACCTACGTCAATCGCCCTTTCGGGGTATTTTTCAAAGAAGGGCGAAAGCCCTAAGCTGCCCGTCATAGCCGCCGTGACGGCCACTATTTTATCGTCATTTGCGGCAAGTTCGCACAACTTTTCGCCCAGAACCTGCGAATATTCCATCGAAACTGCGGCAGGCTTCACGCCTATTCCGTGCGTAGCTTCGGGATTTTCTTCGCAGAAGCTGTATCCCTTGCCTTTTTTTGTAAGCACGTGCAGTATCACAGACTGCGTTCTGAGCATCTCTTTAATTTTTGTGAGCTCTGCTATCATAGCCGCAAGGTCGTTGCCGTCGAATACGCCTTCGTAGGCAAACCCGAACTTTTCAAATATGCCCGCCCTGCGGTGCTTATGGTACTGTTCCTCCTCGTCTGCGCTAAGCGCTTCGAGGTATTCGTGCATACTGCCCACCGTGGGCGAGATGGACATACCGTTGTCGTTTATGATTACGAGAATGTTGGTACCCAGCGGCCGCAGGCTGTTGAAAGCCTCGTAAACAAGCCCGTTGTTGAACGAGCCGTCGCCTATCACGGCAATCACATTGTAATCTTTGCCCGCAAGGTCGCGCGCTTTAGCAAGACCGAGCGCCGCAGAAACAGAAGTGCCTGCGTGCCCAGTGTTATAACAGTCGTACACACTCTCTTCCCGCTTGGGAAAGCCTGAAAGACCGCCCCTCTTTCTCAGCGAAGAAAACTTATCAAGCCTGCCGGAGAGCATTTTATGCGTGTAACACTGATGTCCGACGTCAAATATTACTTTATCTTCGGGAAAATTGAATACATAATGCAGGGCAACAGTAATTTCCACCATTCCGAGGTTGGACGAAAGGTGCCCGCCGTTCTCCATTACAGAGCCGATAATTTTTTCGCGAAGCTCTTCGCACAGCGCGCTCAGCTGCTCAATCGTCATAGATTTGAGCTTTGCGCCGTCAATATTTTCAAGCATCTGGTTTCCCTTTAAAATCAATCACTTCTCCCTTACGAAGAATGTGGTAAACTTTGCAAAACCGAAGGCAATCTTACTGTTATACTTCAAAGATATCGGCTTGCCGAACGCCTTGCCGCCTACCGTAAGCGCGCCTATCACCGCGCTTATGAGTATAGAGATTACCATTCCTTCCACAGAGTCGTTGAACACGAAATAACCTGCCAGCACAGCGCCCGCGGAACCGCTTATTATGCCGCAGATGTCGCCTATAACGTCAGAAAAGATGCTGGCAATCTTTTCGGCGTGCTTGCAGAACGTCACCGCGCGCCTGGCTCCGCGTATCTTGCGCGAAGCCATCGCGTTGAACCCGTCGACGTCGCACGATAGTACGGCATTTGCAATAATGTCGCACCCGACGTTGAGTATCAGCAGGACGACAAGCACGATTACGCAAACGTATACTGGACTGTCGTTTACGGCAATTTCCGTAAGAAAGCTGAACAGCACGCTCAAAAAGAAGGACAGCACAAGAATCGTAAGCCCCCAGCTCAGCCAGACAGGCACCTTCTTTTTCTTCTTCCCCCTGCGCTTTTTATCGCCTTTGCCGCCGTTTTTGCGTTTTTTTTCACCGTCTGAGGCAACCGCGCCCCTTCCGCCGCATTCGGCGCAAGGCGTATGGCCCGCGTCGGAAGCTACCGACGGCAGATTATCGCCGTCAGAAACAATATCGTTTTCTTTTTGCGGGCTTGGCGCACCGCCAGAATTTTCTTCCATAATAAAATCTCTGCTAAAAAAATACGCACAACTAATTGTGTGCGTAAAAGGTAAATATAGAGTGGCTTATATTAAATAAACTTTGCGGCTTAGGTTCGGTAGGATTTCCCCCGCGCTCACTTCCCGTCGCCGAAGAAGCAGTTTCCTTTAAAGAGTGCGGGCGCACAGTCTCCTTATGCGCAACCGAATCGCCACTGAGTCCACACCGTAATCTCTAATACGTTGACAGTCTAGAAGCTTTCCTTGACAGATAATGCAGGGTTTATCTTCTTTTGCAAGTACAATTTCAAACAGCGATAGCTTTCTTGGCGTGGCCGCGCCGCAAAAACTTTGTTCTGTTATCCGCTGAACTCACTCAAAGCAGGCTACTCTGTGCCCAGCTTGCGCCAGGCAGCAGGTTTATCCGCAAAAAATATTGCGGCCTCCGCGGTAAATGGGTTGGCTGTCATATGCCGTTATGCAGTTCCCATAAACCTTTACTCCCAGCACCCACCCGCTTTTGGGCAAAGCAAGCAGATACCAGAAACTTCATAGATATGCCCTGCGACGGTCTTTTAACCCCGCCTTCGCACCTGCAACATCTGACTAGAATACTGCGCCACTGAATATTACTATTACTATATTATCATACAGCGAAAAAAATGTCAAATAAAATTTTTTACCCCTCGCGATAGCGCACAAACGAAACCGCGTCGCGCAGAAACTGCGTATCTCCCTGCACGCCTTCAAGAATTTTGAGGCACTTGTCGCACATAACGTCGGCAATCACGCGGCACTCTTCCGCACCGTAGAAAGTGACATAGGTAAGTTTATTCTCTTCCCTGTCTTTCCCCGAAGTTTTGCCAAGTTTTTCCAGGCTTCCCTCTTCGTCGAGGATGTCGTCCACTATCTGGAAGAGCCTGCCGAGGTCCTCACCGAACTGCCTGAGTTCCAAAAAGTACCTGCCGCCTGCAAGTATTGCAGGTGCGGCAACGGCCGCGGAAATAAGTTTTCCCGTCTTGTTTTTTACTATATAATCGAGGTATTTTTCGTCTTTAATGCCCTTTTCCGCGCAATAAAGGTCGGCAGACTGCCCTGCAATCATACCCTTGACCCCTGCGCAGTCGCACATAAATTTGGCTGCTTCGCAGAAGTTTACGCCGTCGCCGCAACGGCACAAAAGCACATAATAGGCGGTATTCAGAAGTCCGTCGCCTGCAAGCACGGCATTGCCCGTGCCGAACACTTTATGGTTGGAAGGCTTTCCCCTTCTGAAATCGTCGTTGTCCATCTCGGGCAAATCGTCGTGAATGAGCGAGTAGGTGTGAATAAGTTCAAGCGCAAGCGCGAAATCGAGAACGGCTTCTCTGTCTGCACCCACAAGGTCGGCAGCAGCGAGCATAAGAACGGGCCTCACACGCTTACCGCCGCTCTTCAAACTGTATTTCAGGCTTTCGTCGAGCACCTGCGGCCTGCATTTAAGCTCGGCATAAAACCTTTCAAGACGCTCTTCGAACAGGGAAAGATACTCCCCGTATTTATCTTTAAACGAATACAATGTATGTCAGCTCCTCGTTGCGGAAAGATATGTATTATACATAAGCATTGTTATGGTCATCGGACCCACGCCGCCGGGCACGGGCGTTATGTATGAACACTTTTCTTTTACGTTTTCAAAGTCCACGTCGCCGCACAGCTTGCCGTTTTCGTCGCGGTTCATTCCCACGTCGATGACAACGGCGCCTTCCTTTATCATATCGGCAGTAATAAACTTTGCCTTGCCAATCGCGGCGACTACAATGTCGGCTTCAAGGCACTTTGCCTTCAAGTCTGCCGTCTTGCTATGGCAGAGCGTGACCGTGGCGTTTGCGTTTGTAAGCAGCATCGCCATAGGCTTGCCCACTATGTTTGAACGCCCTATAACTACGGCGTTCTTGCCCGAAAGGCAAATATTTTCGCTCTCGAACATCTTCATCACGCCGTTGGGTGTGCAGGCGACGAGGCAGGGCTCGTTCATACTAAGTCTGCCCATATTTTCGGCAGAGAAGCCGTCTACGTCCTTGGCGTACGGTATGAGTTCAAGAATCTTTTTGCTGTCGAGGTGCGCAGGCAGAGGCAGTTGAACGAGTATGCCGTTGATTTTGTTGTCTACCGAAAGACTGCGAATCAGCTCTTCCACTCTTGCCTGTGCGGTGTCCTTGTCGAGGTAATAGGCATAAGACTTTATGCCAACCTCTTCGCACGCTTTTATCTTATTGCGCACATAAACCTGCGAGGCGGGGTCTTCTCCAACAAGAACCACGGCAAGACCGATATCTTTGCCGCTCTCCGCTTTATACTTTTCAACGCTTTCTTTTATTCCCGCGCGCATTTCGTGCGCGAGGCGCTTGCCGTCTATTAACTTATACATTCTCCCTGCCTCCTTGCCGTTTAATCTGAAACGGTTCAGTCCTTCTTCGCTTTATCGGCAATGACCGACGAAAGTATGCCGCTTATGAATGAGGCAGACTTTTCGGAAGAGTAGCGCGAAGCTATGTTGGCAGCCTCGCTCGCCGCCACCTTGTCGGGCACGTCGTCGCAATACAGAATTTCGGTAATCGCTATAAAAAGCACGCTTCTGTCGGCAGGGAACAGCCTGTCCTCGGGAAACGCCGTAGACCTGGAATCTATAAGCGAAGCTATTTCTGAATAATGCTCCTCTATAAGTTTAAGCAATCTGTCGCAATAGCGCACGTCGTCCTCGTTCAGCTCGCCCGCCTTATACATTCCCAGGCGGAAGCTGCGGTCAACAGGCTTTACGAATTGCGAAGAAAATAAAATTTTGAATAATGTTTCTCTTGCCTTTGTTCTCATATGCGCTCCGCAAAAAAGCAAAATATTCCCTTTGTGCCGAAATTGCTTTGCAAAGGGAATATTTTTGTTTACGCTAAATTATCAGGGAAATCTACATCCTGAATATGCACGTTGATTTTATCCACTTTGAATTTGGTCATAGACTCTACGTTGTGTTTGATGGACTGCTGTATTCTGAACGCGAGCGACGCCACGTTGTAGCCGTAATCGACTTTAACGCTTATATCCGCCACAATGCCGTTCTTTTCAAATTCCAGCTTTACGCCCCTGTTCTTTGTGTTGAGCAGAGAGACGCCGTCAACTTCGTTTATAGCAAGTGCAACGATGCCGTCCACGATTCCCGTATCGTACGTTATTTTACCCTTCTGATTTTGAGTGGGGTCGTGCCTCAGATGTGCCATAATAACAATCTCCTTGGTTTAAGTATAGCACATATCCGCGGCTTTTGCAACAGGCTTAACTCAAATTTCCGAATAAACGGGCATAATTATTATGTTTCCTGCGTCTACACCCGCCTCGTTGCGGAGCATATCGTATATCGACAGGGCGGTATCCATATCGAGTTCGTCGGAATTGATGAACACGTTTACGTTTTCAGAGTCCATACCTATCGATACGACCGCATCGGAAAATCCGAGAGACTTTATCATTGTTTCGAGTTGAAGCTCCTGCTCCATAGCGGTAACAATCTCCATCTTTGCGGCTACGGCTTCGGCATACTCTTCGCTGGTTTCGTCGTAGAGAGCAATAATGCTGTCTAACTGTAAAAGTTCTTCGCTTCTCGTGGTGGTGCGCTCAGAGCGGTATGTAGCAAAATAGTTTGCAGTTGTTACCACTTCGTCACCAACGGCAGAACGGTTCTGCGCGAGCAGTACGTTGAGCACGGCGGTGAGCGCAAGCAGGAACACGAGCGATGACATTACGATGATTTTCTTTTTCTTTGACATAAAATTCTCCTTACATTGAATATATGGCAATAATGTTTTTATTTATATTAAGCGCCGTAGAAACAGCGTTCAATATATCGTTTCTTACCATTATGCGGTCGGCACCTTCGCATACTATTACTACGCCCGTCACAACCCCTTCGTCTTCGGTTATCATAACTTCCGTATCTCCGACGCCGTCAATCCTCTCTAAAAGAGCGGTGAGCCGCACCTCGGCGTCCGACTTGGAATAATCGCCCAGCGCGCTCTCTTCCCCGCCCGTGCCGAAAAACAGAAACACAACGAGTATCAGAAGGGCAATCAGCGCCACCACGACAATTATCTTCTTTTTCTCTTTAAACCATTCAGCCGCTCCTTTCATATACAGTTATATTTATATAGTCCGCCTGTTCCAAATATTCATAAATTTCGTAAGCTAAATCGCCATACGACCCGATAAGACAAACTTCTACGCTTTCCGCATAAAATCCCTTCTCGCCGTAGACGATGTTTACCGTGCATTCTGACTGCGCGGAATACTCTTCCTCTAAAAACGCTTCAAGGGAATTTGCCTGGCTGTTTGAATACTGCTTGCAGATATAGTCGTAGTCCACCATACTGTCGAAGCTCTCGTCTGAAATGGTAAAAATCTGCGCAAGCGGCGATATGAGTATGGCAATGCAGACTATGCGCAGAACGAACGTAATCGTCTTTGCCAGCTTGCCCTGCGGTATTATGAACGAAACCACCACCGAAAGAAAGACGGCGCCGCACGCCGTTACAAGATAAGCCGTCATATGAAACTGTTTGCCGAATTTATAACCAGCATTATTATAAGAAGATACATAAAAGCTACCGTCAGAAGCCCCGCGATAAAGTATTCGGTGTCCGACGAAAGGTCGGAAAAGAGCGAATAAAGCTCGTTTTCGCCTGCTGCCTGCACGACGGCGCCCACAACCTTTAACAGAAGGGAAAAAGCAATCAGCAGAATTAGCGGCGATGCCGCCTGCGCAATCAGAAGCACGATGCCGCACACGCCTACGGAATTTTTTATGAGCAGTCCCGCCGCGGTAAGAAGGTCGAACCCGCCCGACAAAAAGCCGCCCACTATCGGAACGGAATTGCCGATTATATATTTTGTGGCTTTGAACAGCACGCCGTCGAACAGCGAAGTCGCCGAGCTTTGCACCGTCAAAAACACGCTGAACACCGTCACCGTTATGCCCAGCACCCACTTCATTATGCTCTTCAACAATTTCGACATTCCCGTAAAAGTTATCTGCGGGTTGATTTTTGACATAAAGTTGAGCACGGCGGCGGCGATTGCCGCGGGGAAGATGAAGCCGTTGATTATCTCTACCGCGGCGCCCGACAGAAAGACTGCCGAAGGCTGATATACCGCCGCGCCGCCCGTCCCGCCCGTGAGCACGGTCAGCGTAATCAAAAGGGGCGTTATTATCTCCATCTGCCTCTGCAACGAAGAAACGCACTCTATGCACTCCGCCACAACGCCGACGAGCGCAGACGAAACTATCACCACAATCAGCGAGTAACAGGCAAGTTTTACTATGCGCGACGTCGACTTGCCTATTATATTGCCCTCCGCACTGGAAAATATCGCGCACAGCAGGGCAATGGCAACAACTTCCGCAAAGGCAGGCAGAAGGCTTATCACGTCTGAAAACACCACCGAAAGTATTTCGGTTATGTAGTTTGCATAGTCGGTGCCTATGTTACCGTTTACGAGGTAGCGGATAATCTCTTCGGCGTTGTCGCCGAAATTAAACAGATAGCTTTCTGAATTTTCATCGAGGTACTGTTGCAGTTCAGAGAGGTCAAGCCCGCCCAAAACGTCCTCTATGTTCTGCGAAAGTTCAGCATCTCCCCCGCCCGTGTCGTCGGCAGCCGCAGTTGCTGCGGGGATACCGAAAATAAACAGAAAAAAGAAGATGACCGCCACAACCACAAGCGCCCTGCGCTTTGTAATTTTAAACTTCATACCAGCTCTATCAAAGAAATTATTACTTCGTAAAGGCTCTGCAAAATTGGTACCGATACCAGAAAAATGACTATCCGTCCGCACATAATCAGCTTGTCTGCTATGCTTTCAAACCCGAGGTCCTTTACCGAAGAAGCCGTAAGTTCCACCACGTAGCCGATGCCTATAATTTTGAATATTACACGTATTACCGAGCTGCTTATCCCCGTCTGCTCGGTAAACTGTTTAAGAAGGTCAAGGCTCTCGGAAACGTAGTCGAAGGCGTACAGAATCATAAGCACGCCGCCTGCGGCGACGCACAGCGGGGCAAGCTCTGACTTATGCGATTTTAAAATCAGGGCGCACACCGCCGTTACGGCGGCTATGGCGCACAGCCTAAGAATTACCATCAGAACAGATTAAAGAGTTCGCGTACCTGCTCGAACAGGTCTGATATCATAGTTATGACCGCCGCAAGCACTATAATCAGCCCCACCAGGCTGACTATCGTTGCAATGTCGTCCCTGTCGGACTTTTTTAGTACCTGACAGATGATTGTGACTATTATGCCCACCGCGGCAATTTTGAAGATGATGCTTATATCCATTTACGCTAAGAGGACGGCTATCAGCACGCCTATCATCAGAAAGATTTTTACATACAGCGAGCTGTATTTTTTGTAGTCGGCAAAACTTTCTTCCTTATGCTTCTTTATGTATGCCTTGCGCTCGTTCAGATAGTCTATCTGCGACGAGGCGTCGGTCGAACCGAGGTTACTGCAATAACTACGGATAAATTCTCCGTCCACCCCTTTAAGAACCTGTTTGCCTTCGAGCGCGTCGGGCACGTACCTGAATTTTTTTGCAAGCTGCTTCATATCCTCGCGCCCGAATTTGAGGTTTAAAAGGAGCAGTTCGTTGTATTCATAAAGTTCGGCAAAAACCTGCGCCCTCTTCTTTTTTTCCGTCGCAAGCAGCACGCCCGCAAACGTCGTCAGAGCGATTATTGCAAACAGTATCAAAATTTTTATCATAAATTTCAGGCTCCGCATTTATGGCGGTAAGATGCACGAAATAGTCGAACGGCATCGGTTTAAGCTGCTCCCTTTCGCATATGTGCGAAGATGCCGCCACGGCTATGCCGCAGTCGCGCGCAAACTTCACCGCCTTCATATCGCCCTCGCCGTACAGCTCGTCCGTAATAACGATGTCGGGTTTCATTGCGCGCACGGCACTCTGTATGGAGGAGAGCTTGTTTGCGCTGCGCACAACATCCACCGTTTCGCCCAGGTCGTAACCTGCCCCGGCGCCGCCTATTTCGCTGCGCACGTCCAGCACAAGCACGTTGCACTTTTTCTCCTTTGAAATGCGCCGCGCAAGGTCGCGCAGCATAGTCGTCTTGCCACACCCGGGGCGGGAATATATCAGCACGCTGTTCAGCCCGTCCGCAAAGAGCGCTCTGTAAACGGCTTCGGAACAGCCTTCGGCGAGGTGGGGTATTCTTATATTGAGCGAGGTCGGACGGGCGATTGTCTTAATCTCGCTACCATCCGTCACATACTCCCCGGCAACTCCTATGCGTATGCCGCCGCTTATGGTGATAAACCCCTCTTTCAGCTCCTCGGCATAGCTGTAAACGCAGCCGCCCATAGCCCTGTACAGCACGTCCGCCACGTCGGCACACACAAGCGCCGCCTCTCTCCTTGCCGTGACGCCGCCCGCGCTCAGATATCTGTATTCGCCAGAATACTCTATTATGACGGGTTGCGCGCGCCTCAGCCTTATTTCCGTAAGATAATTAAGATTGAGGTTGCCCACCGCCGCACAGACGTCGGCGGGCAGAAAGGTCAATTTCATACATATAATTTATTAAGGAGCGAAC
>ERZ1090879.749-NODE-749-length-19306-cov-41.531245_pt1 | contig 19306 bp, 21 predicted proteins | sample MGYA00478472_ERZ1090879 | MGnify/ENA primary metagenome ERZ1090879 (study PRJEB33644, sample SAMEA5815723) | chicken gut metagenome | biome: Chicken; feature: Gastrointestinal Tract; material: Caecum | place: Ireland | collected 2019-01-01 | study: A study of the... | reverse complement strand
TCGCGTGCTGCGTCTCGAGCATGCGCGTGGGCAAGGACATGCAGTTCTTCGGCGCAAGGGCAAACCTTGCAAAGTGCCTGCTGTACGCGATCAACGGCGGCAAGGACGAGATCTCGCGCGACAAAAACGGCAAGCCCATGCAGGTATCGCCCACCTACGCGCCCATTCTCGGCGACGGTCCGCTCGACTACCACGAGGTCGTCGAAAAGTATACGGAGATGATGTGCTGGCTGGCGGGGCTGTACGTCAACACCCTCAACGTCATCCATTACATGCACGATAAGTACTGCTACGAGGCGCTGGAGATGGCGCTGCACGATTCCACCGTGCGCCGCTTCTTCGCCACGGGCATTGCGGGGCTCTCCTGTGCGGCGGACAGTCTCTCTGCGATCAGGTACGCCAAGGTCTATCCCATCCGCAATGAGGACGGCATCGTCACCGATTTCAGGATCGAGGGAGACTACCCCAAGTACGGCAATAACGATGACAGGGCGGACGAGATCGCCGTCTGGCTGGTGCGTACGTTCATGAACTTTATCAAGTCTCATGAGACCTACCGCGGTTCTGTTCCGACCATGTCCATCCTGACCATTACGTCCAACGTCGTTTACGGCAAAAAGACGGGCAACACGCCCGACGGCCGCCGCGCGGGCGCGCCGCTCGCCCCGGGCGCCAATCCCATGCACGGCCGCGACTCCCACGGCGCGCTCGCGTCCCTCGAGTCGGTCGCAAAGCTCCCGTACGACTACGCGCGGGACGGCATCTCCAACACCTTCTCCATTACCCCGCAGTCGCTGGGCAAGGACGAGGAAGCGGAATAAGCGAATATCACCAAAGCAGAGGAGGAATATATCATGGCAAATCAGAGAACGGAAAATTTGGTCAATATGCTGGACGCCTATGTCGGCGACGGCGGCTATCATCTCAACGTCAATGTATTTAACCGTGAGACGCTGCTCGATGCGCAGAAGCATCCCGAAAAGTACCCGCAGCTCACCATCCGCGTGAGCGGATACGCGGTCAACTTTAACAAGCTGACCAAGGAGCAGCAGGACGACGTCATCGCGCGCACCATTCACGAGAGCATGTGACATGGCGGCTTCGGAAGAAAAACGCGCGGAGCGTGAGGCGCGCAAAAAGGAGCGGGATGCGGCGCGTGCTAAAAGACAGTATGAGCGATTGAGAAGTCATGTCGTCACCTGTCCCGCCTGCGGGGCGGAGGCGCTCGATCACATGACAAAGTGCCCCAAGTGCGGCGCCGCGCTGACGCCTGTCGGCTATAAGCCGATGGACGAGAAGAGAAAAAAGCGCATCCGCGTCGTTACCTATACGGTCGGCGCGGTCATCGTCGTCGTTGCCATCGTGCTTGTCACGGTTTTCAATTGATCAGGCGGCTCTACTCACGGTAGAGCCGCTTTTTTTTTGCGTAGAATTGCCGGAATTTTATGTAGAACAGGCATGAATCGGCGTAGAAGAGGTAAAAATTTTTGTAGACGAGCGTGCGGGGGGAATAGGGCGAAACGGGAGGGCAAATAGTTGCGAAAACATGTCGTTTGTCATATACTGACCGTGTCAACATCGCATCAATACCGATTTTGGAGGCAAAGAAATGCAGGCGATCGTAACGGGCAAGGCTGCCGATGTGCAGACCAATGAAATTTTAAAGCAACCTCAGAAGAAAGGATTTTTGTCCTTTTATACGAAGGGCGAGGAGATTTTTAACGCTGTTTCGCACATTGTGGGCGGCGCGATGGGGCTTGCGTTCTGGATCGTGCTCGCCGTTCTGGCGGTCCCCGACGCAATGGCGTTGGCGGGCGTATCATTGTTTGGATTTGGCGTCATCGTACTGTATACGATGAGCGCTCTCTATCACTTCCTGCCCGACGGCAGAGCGAAGGGGGTCTTTCGCATATTCGATCATTGTACGATTTATCTGCTCATTGCGGGAACATATTCGCCTTTCTGTCTCATTGCGCTCGGCGGAACAACGGCGGGCTGGATCGTATTCGCCGTTCAGTGGGCGTGTGCGCTTGCGGGCATCACGATGAATGCCATCGCCATGAACAATAAAGTCGTCAAAGGAATCTCCATGGCGCTCTACTTCGTGGAAGGGTGGATGGCGCTTGTGCTTTTTCCGCTGCTTTTGGAGACTATGTCGCTTGCAGCGATCTTGTTCCTGCTCGGCGGCGGCATCGCTTACACGGCGGGCATTGTCTTTTTTGCGCTCGGCAGAAAGGTGCGCTGGTTTCATTCCGTCTGGCACTTGTTTGATCTTGCGGGAACGGCGCTTCAATTCGTGAGTATTCTGCTGCTTCTCATATAAAACAGTTCTCTTTGTGAAATAATATTTAGCTATTGACAACTTTCGCGGAGTATGGTAAAATATGTCCGTCGGAAGTTGTTTTTTTCCGGCAAATATCCGGCAAAGGAGAACGATATGAAAAAAGTATTTGTTGGAATGGCAGGCGTTGCGCTTACCGTTGCCATGACGATGGGGCTCGCGGGCTGCGGCGGGAACGGTGCGATCGCGCAGGCGAGGAATATTCATGGCGAAGAAGTGAGCGAAGAGCAGTGGATCACGGCTCTGACCGAAGTGAGCGATGCGGAGATCGTCGGCATTGCGGAGGGCGAAGCGGCGGCGGCAAACTTTTCCGTCAGTTGCGAGATGGATGTTGACATGGACGTCACGGTCGAAGAACAGCGGGTGGGCGACACCGTGATTATTGAAGGCGGCAGTATGTCCGTCGATATGAATATCTCGGCGACGGTCATCACGGCGGATCATAAGACGCATATCACTATGACCTATGATATGAAGATGGACGGCTCGGAGGCGATGCTGGAAGATCTGGGCGGGACCGCCGTCGATCAGAGCGGCTCGGTCGAGGTGTACACCTCGTATGAGAACGGGCAGATAGCGCTGTATGCCAGGGTCAACGAAGGCGCGTGGAACACCCTGAGCGGCTCGCTTGGATCTTTGGAAGGAGTTGCTGACAGCGTGCTTCAGCAATTGGATGCCATAACGGAAGCGCTTGGTGAAATTTCGGTTTATGCGTCGCGCTTCGACGATTTTACATACAGTGCCGAGGACAAGGGGCACGTCTATAACAACGAGAGTGATATGGGTGTCGGGAGCGTCGTCGGTGGCGTCGGCGGTAAACTCATCATCAAGATCAAGGACGGAAAACTGGCCGCTGTGTTACAGGAGGCTTCGCTTGACGCGAACGTATCCGGCATGACGATGGCGGGATCCGCCGGTATGGGCTTGGTTTATACGGTAGGCGGGCAGAGCGTCACGCTTCCTGCCGTCTGATCGCAACATTGTGAAAAAGCGCGGAAAAACCGCGCTTTTTTTATGGAGCGAGGAAATTTTTCTTGACAGGCGGACATAAATCAAGTATGATACCCGTATACAGTGCGGGGGGATCCGCACGGGAGGAAAACGCAATGAAAAAAGCAGTTGCCGCGGTCGCGGCATGTATGATGTCGGCTGCGATGATCGCGAGTTTTGCTGCGTGTGCGCCTGAGAAAAGTGCGCTCGAGCGCGCGCAAGAGATGTCGTCGGAGCGTTTGGGTTCCCGCGAGGAGTGGGAAGCAGCGTTCGCAGATCCCACACAGGGAGCAGAAGGAAATTCTTATACGTTCAACAACGCAAATTACAGAATTGAAAGCGAAATGCGTGCTTCGGCAAGCAATGCGTCTGTGGTTGTCGAAAGAGATCTGGTCGTCGGGGAAGAGAAGGTATATCTGTATCAGCAGACGGATATGTATATCGGAGATTCGGAGGAGGTGGCTCAGTCTTTGACCCAAGAGGATTATTACGCTGCCGATGCTTCGAGATATGAGCATTACTATCGTGACGATGACGGCGTCTGGGCGATGACGACGGTCTCCTCGATCGATCTTGCATTGCTGTATACGTCCGCTTATACAGACGAATTGACCGAATATGCCGATGACTATGACGCTTTTGTTTGGAATGATGAAAAGCAGGGATATTGTCGTACGGTATCACTTACGGGTTTATTGGATACGACTGTGACCGCTACTCTCACGTTGAAATTTCAGGGCGGGAAGATAGCCGCTATCATGATTTCCGATTCCTCTGCAGCCGAAGGGGCAGCTTTGTCGTCAACCGTGGAGGTCGGTGTGATCATTTCATATAACGGACAGAAAGTTTCTCTTCCTGTTGTCGGCAAAGCATAAGTGAGGAGAATGTGAAAGCGCGGAAAAACCGCGCTTTTTTTGTGCGGAAGGGGAAAATTTTTCTTGACAGGCGGACATAAATCAAGTATGATACCCGTATACAGTGCGGGGACCTGCACGGGAGGAAAGCATAATGAAAAAGGCAGTTGCCGCGATCGCGGCATGTGTGATATCGGCGGCGATGATTGCAAGTTTTGCCGCATGCGGCGAACCGGAATCCGGTGTGATCGACCGCGTGAAGGAGATCGCCTCTGAGCGCATCGGGTCGAGCGAGGCATGGGCGGCGGCGTTTACGGATCCTACTTTGGGAGCATCGGGAACGTCGTATACATTCAACAATGCAAATTACAGCATAGAAAACGAGACTGTCGCCGTACTCAGCGGCAATGTTTCTGCTACGTCGTCGCGGCTGACGATCACGACGCGAACGACGGGAGTCCTGACGGTCGCCGGCGATAAAGTATACGATTACGATGCTTCCACGATGTCCAGCGACGATACAAGCAACGATTCTTCCAGTGAGACGGTGGAGGAAGCGTATTACGCGCTCGGAGAAAACAGCTATAAGCACTATTATAAGGACGGCGCAGGAAACTGGACGATGATGACGATCTCCGAACTTGGGATCTCTCTTATTGAAACCGGCGCTTATACGGGCGATCTGTTGGAATATGCGGATGAGTATGATCAGTTTACCTGGAGCGATGAGCGGCAGGGATATTGCAAGTCTGTCTCTTTCCCTTCGGATGCGTTGCTCGGCGTGACAGTAAATGCTACCCTTACGCTTAAATTCCGCGAAGGAAAGATTGCCGCGATGCTTATTTCGGATGCGGCGGTTGATCCCGAAACGGATACGAGCGGACTTGCTCTGAGTGAGATCGCGGCGACCGTGGACGTCGGCGTTCTGATCACTTACGGCGGTCAGAGTCTCTCGCTGCCCATATAATTCCAAACAGAACAGCGCGGTGACAAGCCGCGTTTTTTTGTGCGCTTGATTGTGAATTGTTCGGTAAATTACGGCGGAAAAACGGGTAATTTTGGTTGTCTTTCCCGCTGTAACATGGTATAATTTTAAATAGTGTGTTAAAACGCGCTGTCTGCTTGCGGACGGTGCGGCATATTCCGTAAGGAGAACTTCATGCAGACGATCAGTGAGATCTTGTCCGAAGAACTCGGACAGCGCAAGGATTATGTGGAGAACGTTATTACCTTGTTGGACGAGGGGAACACAGTGCCATTCATCGCGCGCTACCGCAAGGAGATGCACGGCGCAATGGACGATCAGACCATCCGTAATCTTGCAGACCGCCTCGCCTACCTCAGGAACTTAGAGGCGCGGCGGCAGGAAGTCAAGACTTCCATTATCAACCAGGGGAAGATGACGGAGAAACTCGATAAAGCCATCGACGAAGCGAAGACGCTTGCCGAGGTCGAGGACATCTACCGTCCCTATAAACAGAAGCGCCGTACGCGCGCCACGATCGCGCGCGAGAAAGGACTTGCGCCGCTTGCGGAACTTTTGTATGCGCAGGCGCCGGACTGCCCCGCGCCCGAGGAGGCGGCAAAGGACTATGTCGATCCCGAAAAGGGAGTCAACAGCGTGGAGGAAGCGCTCGCGGGCGCGTCCGATATTATCGCCGAGACTATTTCGGACGACGCCGACGTCAGGAAGACGCTTCGCGAGCTTTACAACGAGTGGGCGGACGTCGTGTCCGTTGCGGCGAAGAAAGATCCCGAGGACACCGTTTATCGAAACTACTATGCCTTTACCGCGCCCGTCAATAAGATCCAGGGACATCAGGTGCTCGCCGTCAATCGCGGCGAGAAGGAGGAAGTGCTCAAGGTCAGCATCGTCATCAGCCGCGACGCGGCGCTGGGCGGCGTGTACCGCAGGGTGCTCAAGAAAAAGTGCGCCTCTACTTCCTTTGTCGAAAATGCCGCCGCCGACGCGTATGATCGGCTCATTGCGCCTTCGATGGAGCGCGAGATCCGCGCCACGCTCACCGATGCGGCGAGCGAAGGCGCCATCGGGCAGTTCGCGCTCAACCTGAAGCCTCTTTTAATGCAGCCGCCCGTCAAGGGATTTGTGACGATGGGGCTGGATCCCGGATACCGTATGGGCTGCAAGGTCGCCGTTGTGGACGGTACGGGCAAGGTGCTGGATACTACCGTCGTCTATCCGACGCACGGCGAGCGTCAGAAGCATGAGTGTATCGAAAAGCTCACCGCGCTCATCAGAAAGCACGCCGTCAGGCATATCGCCATCGGCAACGGCACGGCGAGCCGCGAGACCGAGCAGATGACCGTCGAACTCATCGGCGGACTGGGAAAGGACGCGGGCGTCTCCTATGCCATCGTCAACGAAGCGGGTGCGTCTGTTTATTCTGCGTCTCCTTTGGCGGCGGCTGAATTTCCCGATTTCGATGTCAATCTGCGCTCCGCCGTCTCGATTGCAAGGCGCTTGCAGGATCCGCTCGCCGAATTGGTCAAGATCGATCCCAAGTCCATCGGCGTTGGGCAGTATCAGCATGATATGCCCGAAAAGCGGCTCACCGAGACGTTGGACGGCGTCGTTGAGGACTGCGTCAACGCAGTCGGCGTCGATCTGAACACGGCATCTGCGCCTCTTTTGGCAAGAGTTTCGGGACTGAATGCGGGCGTGGCGGCGAATGTCGTCAAGTACCGCGAAGAGAACGGCTCGTTCTCCTCGCGCAGGCAGCTTCTCAAGGTTCCGAAGCTGGGCGCAAAGGCGTTTGAGCAATGCGCGGGCTTCCTGCGCGTGCCGGAGAGCAAGGAGATCCTTGACAATACCGCCGTGCATCCCGAGAGCTACGCCGCCGCCGAAAAACTGCTCGGCATTTGCGGCTACACAGAAGAGGACGTGCGTGCGGGCAGGCTCGCCGAGCTGAAGGCGCGCATCAAGGCATACGGCGAGGAGAAGGCTGCCGCGGATTGCGGCGTTGGAGTCCCGACATTGCGCGACGTTGTCTCCGAACTTTTGAAGCCGGGGCGCGACCCCCGCGACGAGCTGCCGCCCCCGCTTCTCAGGACAGACGTCCTGGAGATCAAGGACTTAAAGCCCGGCATGGAGCTGAAGGGTACGGTCAGGAACGTCATCGACTTCGGCGCGTTTGTGGATATCGGCGTGCATCAGGACGGGCTCGTGCATATCTCGCAGATCTGCGATAAGTACATCCGTCACCCCTCCGAGGTGCTCTCGGTCGGCGACGTCGTCACCGTCTGGGTCAAGGAAGTGGACGAAAAGAAAAAGCGTATCTCGCTCACGATGAAAAAGCCGGGCGGGAAGGGCGCAAAGAAGTAACAAAATACTGCCACCGGGTAGAAAGATCGCGAAAGCGTTCGTGCCATTGCCGTTAGGTCTTTGAAGGCAATGTGTTGCGGACGCTTTTCATATGCGCGGGACACCTGCGTCCGCAAAGAGGAGAAATCATGAAAAAACACTATTTTACCAAGGCGGAACTGGCTCTCTGGATCTGCTCCGTCGCGCTCATTGTAACAGCATTCTGTATCTGGGACAGGGTCAATTTTCTCACCCTCGTCGCATCGCTGATCGGGGTGACGTCCCTCATCTTCTGCGCCAAGGGCAATCCCGTCGGGCAGGTACTCATTATTATTTTCGCCGTGCTGTACGGCATTATCTCCTGGATGGTCGCCTACTACGGCGAGATGATCACCTATGTCGGCATGACGGCGCCCATGGCGGTATATGCGCTCATCGTATGGCTGAAAAATCCGTTTGCCGGCAAGCGCGCGGAGGTCAAAGTCAACCGTCTGCGCGCGCGGGAATATTTCATCATGGCATTGATCGCCGCTGCCGTGACGGTTGCGTTCTATTTTATTCTGGAGGCGTTCCACACCGCCAACCTCATTCCCAGTACCATATCGGTGACGACGAGCTTCGTCGCCGTCTACCTCACCGCGCGGCGCAGTCCCTTCTATGCGCTCGCCTACGCCGCCAACGATATCGTGCTCATCGTGCTCTGGTCGATGGCTGCCGCAGCCGACCCGTCCGGCCTCTCCGTCGTTATCTGCTTCTGTGTGTTCCTGGTCAACGACCTGTACGGCTTTGTCAACTGGATGCGCATGCAGCGCCGACAGGCACGAGCCGAAGCCTGATTGACAATAGGAACAACAGACGATATAATAGATGGGAGTACGGGAGAGAAGGATATGAGAGCTGTCTTTTTGTATGTATCGGGGACGGGCAATACGCGCCGCGTGTGCGAAGCGCTTGCCGGAGCATGGCGGGCGCGGGGACACGCTGCCGACTGCATCGGATTGCGCGGCAACGCACCGCTTCCCGACCTTACATTGTACGATCGTATCGTGTTCGGCTTTCCCGTACATGCCTTCAATGCGCCCGCACCTGCGTTGGAAGCGCTGCGGCGCTTTCCGAAGACAGACGGGCAAAAAGTTTATTTTGTGCGTACGTCGGGCGAACCGCTCGCTCTGAACGATGCGGCAATCGTCACGCCGCGCCGCATGCTGCGCAAAAGAGGATATATCCTTGCGGGCGATTTATATTACGTTATGCCTTATAACATCATCTTCCGACATACGGACGGCATGGCTGCGCGCATGTGGAAGATCGTCCTGTCCCGTATCGCGGAGGACGCCAAGGCGATCGAAGCGGGCACGGGCGGTTTGCCCCGCGTTGGACCCATCAAGCGGTTTGTATCTTTTGTGCTGCGTATCGAACATCCCGCCATGCCGTGGATCGGCAGGCATTTTCACGCGGCGGAAGATTGTATCGGCTGCGGTGCTTGTGCCGCGCTTTGTCCGGCAGGGAATATACGCATGGAGAATGGTTCGCCCCGTTTCGGGAAGAACTGTTTCGGCTGCATGGCATGCGCCTTTGCCTGCCCGAAGGACGCCGTGCGCATCGGTATTCTGGACGGCTGGCGTGTCAACGGCGCATACGATCTCGCCGCCCCGCCGGCTTCGGACGGAGATATCTGTCGCTATTGCCGCCGCGCGTATGTAAAGTATTTTCGACGGTGGGAGAAGTCCTGATATACGAACCGCCGCCCGCGCAGAATGCGCGGGCGGCGTCATTGTATCGTATAATTTAGAAATCCATTATTCCGTTATACAGACAAAAAGTCCGTACTGCGGACTTTTTTAACGTAAAATGCGGAAGTGGTGCAACCAGAGGATATCGCCCGAAAGAAAGTTGTAATGCGCGCCGCATGCTTCGCAGGTGACGTTGCCGCGGACATCGCTGATCTCTGTATTTCCGCATACAAGACAGCAATTCCCGTATACCCGGTGCTCGCTCGCAAAGGTGAGGACGGTACTTTTGGCGATAGACGTCAGATCCTGGATGGAGTTGAGGTTATTGGGGACGATGCAAGCGGCAATATCGCTGTATGGCGTAGGGTATAGGCTGATATAGTAGTCCACGCCTGCTTCGGGCGTGATCTCCGTCTCCTCAACCAGGCGTATCTTAAACTTTTCCTTGTGCCGGATCGCCTTTGCCTGGACGGTCAGCTGAATATATTTATCCTGCGGGATCCAGACATCGACGAGGAAATCGTCGTTTTCCAGCGTTGTTGCGGGAATGCGCAGTCCCTGATCTGAGGACAGGATGTATGGATCTTCTTTCAGCGTAAATCCGAGATCAATATAAGCCTGAATGAAGCCGAAGAAAATAAACAGAGCGTAGGCATTTCGCCCCTGCGTCTCGGTAAGCGTGGTGACGGCGCTGCCCTGCGATTCCAGGAAAGTCCATAGCCGGGCGCAACGGTGATAATCCTCGTTGTGTGTCAGCAAATTGGTCATTTCCAACGAGCCGGTGAAAACGGGATAGCGCTCCATTGTCTTATAAAACGGGCTTTGCCGATAGGCGCCGATACGCGTTTTCAGCCGCACCAGATCGGTATAGTCCTCGTAGGAGCGAGCCTTTGCCTGACGGAATGTGTCCGTCCGCATAAATTTAATAAAGTCCAGCTTATTGAGGTGGGATACCTGGAAATAAGATTCGTACAGAGACGGGATGCTTTCCTTTGTGATCCGCAGCGGCACGCGCAGGAATCGGATCAGACGGTCGATCAGCGCTTTGACCATGCGGTTTTCGTAGGAGTTGAAATCATCCTCATGTTCGATGGCATAGATATATTCCGGACGGATCTCGCCTTCATGCTGTTTCCATATTTTTCCGTCGCGGATCGTGTTGCGGATGCCTTCGGGGGAAAGCGCTCCAGCGCGTTCGGCGCGTACTTTCGTGGTCTGTGTTCGCAGCGTCACATATGGTTTGCGGACAACATTGGAAATATGGGGCAGCGCGGCTTTGATCTGCGCGATCGTTCCGGGCTGATCCTCCGAAAGCGGTGTGGGGATAAACAGGCGGAACGACCCTTCGCGCATGCCGTCGAGTACCGCGGAAACGCGGTCGGTATTCTCGTTGAACTGCCGGTAAAATCGCTCCAGGGAAAGGTTCATGACAATTTTCTTTTCAGTTTCGCGATCTGCGCGATCGTGGCGGAGAACTCATCTTTGCCAAACTGCTTGCTTACATACTCCTCCAGTTTTCCGAGATTCTGCTTGAGATTCTCTTCAAACCTTCCTTCCAGTTTGCGCAGCACCTTGCGCGCAAACATCAGGTCAAGCGCTTTGTACGCCGTTCCGCCGCACGCTACGTAGATAGGCACGAAAACCTGGATCTGATTCATGATACGGTTGCCGAAGTTAACGTCAAAGGTATCGTACATAAAGCTTGAAAGAGCGGAAAATTTGTTATAATCCGCAGGATTCATGGGATGTTCGGCTAGGACCGTCTCAAACATGGAGACGAGCTGATCCTTATTCAGTCTGATTCTCGGCTCTTTTTTCTGGACGTGCACGACTTCCTTCCGTTCGGAAAAATCAATGACAACGGCGCGGTCATACACTTTGTCCGTGATGGTAAAAGTGGAGTCGTCCTTATTTGCCGTACCGATGAACCATGTATTGTGCGGAATATGGATGGTGCAGTCGTTTAGTTTTTCCGGAAGGATCCCCTTGGTGGACGCCGCCATCAAAGAGATGTTCCATTGCCGTGCATCCAGTTCGAGGATGGACAGGAAGTCTGCGAAATAGTATTCCACGCGGGAGAGGTTCATTTCGTCGAGGACCATCATTGTAATGGTCTCCGTCTCGTAGTTTGCCCGGTAGAGCGCACGCAGGAAAGGGGTCTCGGTGAATTTTTTTGCAAAGTCGTTGTAGTAGCCGAGGATATCGCTTCTGTCCTTCCACGACGCCTGTACCGAGGTAAAACATACATTGCTGCGGGTATATTCCGCAAAGTACTTTGGCAGCGACGTCTTACCCGTTCCCGAAAGTCCTTCCAGAATGATAAAGTGCGAGCAGGCAAGACCGGCAAGGAAGGAGCGGATCGCCTCCATCGGGTAGAACATGTCGTTGGCTTCAAGATAGCGGTTAAATCCTTCTACCAGCCTGGGCAGCGTAAGAGTGTCGATATTTTCAGGCGTCGTGTAAGGGCGCTCTTTATATTCTTCGTCGATTTCCAACAGATCGGGGAAAATGACAGGCTCTTCTTCCGGTTCCGCATGTGTGGCGGCAAGGGCGGGATCGCTGAATCCGGGATAAGGCATATTTTTTTGTCCGTCTTTGTAATCCGGGATCTGGTCGCCGTACTTTATCGTGCGGATCGTGATCCTTACAATATAGTCGATAACATGACCCAATACGATGATGCCGGCAATAATGGCGAGCCCCACGAAAAAGTTGAGAGCGTCAACATCAAAGAAATTATCGGGTGAAATAATGTACATCAGTACAAAGATAAGCATGAACAGCAGGAACGTCGCAGCGATCGCAACGCCCCACATGGCAGCTTTGTTCTTGCGTGTCGCCTCCGCCTTGTCCGACTGATAGGTCACGAGTGCGAGCCGCACGATCCAATGCACGACGAAAAAGCCGACCAGCATCAAAAGGAAGCGCCAGCTCGCCGCATCGACAGGATAGACGCCCGTCCAGTGCAGGATCGCCAGTAAGAGGGTCGCGATCGCGGTGAAGCCGATGGACTTCAGAGCCGTGATCAGTAGTTTGAGATCTATCTTTTGCATTCAGCACCTCTCGCATGCAAATGTCATAGGAACATGACGAAATTCAACCAAAATAATTGTACTCTAAAAACGCGAATAAGTCAATAGAAAGAAAGCCCGTGCAAGAAAATTCTCGGAAGGGCGGCATTGCGAAAAAAGTCTGATTTTGCGTGTAAATTGTGCGCATTTTCCAAGAATGACGTCTGTACGGAGGTGAAATTTTCGTATTTTTTGGGACGGAGAAAAAAACGGAAACGGAAAAAATTTTTTCGGCCAATGAATTTCCCGCCGCAACGATCCGCTTCGCTTAAAATCGCGTCAGATTGCAGGCTTGACAAGTATAAACGGATGTGGTATCATGATTATATCCCCCGTGGGGGGATACGGAGGACAAAAAATGGAGGGGCATACGCACACAAAGGCGGTTCTAAACAGGATCGCGCGGGCGGCGGGGCATCTGAACGCGGTGAAAGCGATGGTGGAGGAGGGCAGGGATTGCACCGAGGTCCTGATTCAGCTCTCTGCAGTGCGGGCAGAGATCGTTGGCACCGCAAAAGTCATTCTCAAGGATCACATGCAGCACTGCATCGTGACGGCGGTCAAAGAGGGCGATGCGCAGGCGCTGGAAGCGCTTAACAGGGCGATCGATCAGTTTTTGTGACCAAGTCCATTCGCACGGGCATTCTGCTCGCCATTTTGGCGGCGGCGCTCTACTCCGTCAACGCGCCCCTTTCCAAGCTCCTGCTGGACTACATGCCGTCCACGCTCATGGCGGGCTTTTTGTACCTCGGCGCGGGTGTCGGCATGGGTGCGACCGCACTGGTGCGCAGGGCGGCAAAGCGGGAGAGGACGGAATCCAGACTCACCGGGCGGGAGCTGCCCTATGTCATTGCAATGATCCTCCTGGACATCGCCGCGCCCGTCTGCCTGCTGTTCGGGCTTGCCTCCACGACGGCGGCAAACGCTTCTTTGTTGAACAACTTCGAGATCGTCGCGACCGCCCTCATCGCGCTTGTAGTCTTTCGGGAAAAGATCAGCGCGCGGCTTTGGCTGGGCATCCTGTTTGTCACGCTGTCCTGTGCGCTGCTCTCCTTTGAAGACATTGCAAGCCTGCAATTTTCCTACGGTTCGCTTTTCATCCTGCTTGCCTGCGTCTGCTGGGGCTTTGAAAATAACTGCACCCGCAAGATCTCTTCCAAAGATCCGCAGCAGATCGTCCTGCTGAAGGGGATTTTCTCGGGGCTTGGCTCGCTCGCCATCGGGCTCGCGATCGGGGAGCGCGTCACCGTTTTGTGGAGCGTGTTTGCTGTGCTGGGCATCGGGTTTGTGGCGTACGGGCTGAGCATCTTTTTCTATGTCTATGCGCAGCGTTATCTCGGCGCGGCGCGTACGAGCGCGTACTATGCCGTCGCGCCCTTTCTCGGGACGGCGCTCTCCCTCATCATCTTCCGCGATATGCCCCATTATACCTATTTCATTGCGCTGGGGCTCATGGCGATCGGCGCATGGCTCTCCTCGCAGGATAAGCCGCTCTTCAAGCGGCACGGAAAAGAGGACGGGGAGGAGAAATAAGATTTACATATACCGCTGAAGCGGCTCAAACATGTTTGAGGGCGTTTATAATAAAAATGTTTGAGGGCGTTTATAATAAAATCGGAGCACTGCTAAAAGTGTATGCAGTGCTCCGGTTTTTGCTTACTCCGTGATAAATTGGATGTCGATGTCGCCGTTATTGCAGTTGACGGTCAGCGATTTTTCTCCGCCCTCCTTGCGCTCGGGCAGATTGCTCTCACCCTTTTTGATCTCGCAGGCAATGGAAAAATCATCCCAGCCGCCGAGGATGCTCCCCGTGATATTCCCGTTTTTCGCCGTGACGTTCAGGCTCCGGCCCACGCCGAGCTGTACAAAATCCACGCTGCCGCCGTTGCAGTCGAGCAGCACCGCGCCCTGTACGGTCAGGGTCGAAACGCCGATCGCCTCGTTCGTCGTTCTGATCGTGAGGGCATCGAGTCCGTCCGGCACCGCAAGGGTGATCTTGCGGTATTGCGCCGCGGGTTTGGTCCCGATGAAGTCCGTCCAGCCCTTGTCCGTCTCCAGCGTCATCGTCAGATCGCCGTCTTCGGAGAGCCGGATGCTGTAAAATTCCTGTTCGCTCTCGCTGTAATCGATGTGGACCTGCCCGTCGGCGGAAGTTATGATCTCAACTTCCCTGTCCGTAACGTCGACCGAGACCGACTTCACGCTGTCCTCGCCCGAGGAATAGCGCTTCGCTTCAAATGTTTCCTCGCCCGAGCAGCCGACAGCTGCCAGCAGAGCGGCAAAGACGGTACATGCGGTCAGTGCCGCTAAAATTTTTTTCATAGAAAACCTCCTGAATTTGTTTGCTTGACATGCTTTGTTTGTTTTGGTATACTCAGGATAAACCTTTGTGCAACACAAAAGTCAAGCGGTAAAAAGGTATTTTATGAAAAAATTTTTTACGATCGGCGAGGCGGCAAAACTGGTCGGCATGACGGCGGAGACGCTGCGCCACTACGACCGCATCGGGCTGGTCAGCCCGCACAAGACGGACGAATGGACGAAGTATCGCTACTATACCGAGGAGGAGATCGTGCGGCTGAACACCGTGCGCGCCCTGCGCTGCATGGACTTGCCGCTGGAGGATATCAGGCGCGTCCTGCAGCTCAACGATGTCGACGAGATCGTGGATTTCCTGGAAAAAACCGAGCAGAAGGCAGAGGAAAAGATCGCCGAATTGCAGAGCGTGAAGGTCCGCATCGGCCGCGCAAAGAAGTTTTACGAGGGCAAGCGCACGGATGCGCCGTCCGATGCCCCGCGCATCCGCGACCTGCCGCAGCGGGTCATTCTGCTCTCCGATGCCCTCAGCGAGCCGACCGTTGAAAACTTGTGGAACTATCACCGCCACTTTTTTGCGCAGGTCGGCGAAGCGCGCAAAGGACAGTTCGCGTTCGAGGATCTTGCGGGCGTCTATGAGGCGGAAGGGCGCAGGCGAATGTTTGCCGTCTGTACCCGCTATGCGCCGGACGGCGATCTTCGCATCCTGCCCGCCGGGAAATATCTGTGCGCGGAATGCACCGAACAAACGCGCGCGGAGGTGCGCCGCGAACTGCTCGCCCGGGCGGAAGAGCGCGGATTTCCTGCTCCGCAATTTCTTGTGGAAGTGGTGGTCTTAACGGGCATTCTGCAATGGAAATACGAAATGCAGGTTTTGATGAATGAATGCCCCGCCTCATCAGGGGAAATTTCCCTCTGATGAAGCGGGGCGCTAACGTGGAATAAAAGCCTCGCAGAGCCCACGACTTCGCTTGCGAAGTATAGTGGGCTATACTTCTATTAGAAGTTATAATGAAAACTATTTAGTATTTGTCGTCTGATTACTTAAAGTTTTTGTCCGCTTTATGTCAAGTAGCCAAAGTGCAATTGCAACGGCTGTCGTCAGTAGAATCCCGACAATCAATATCAAGTTCAGTTTTAACACGAATGACGACAACATCACATTGACAAAACCGTGAAAGAGCATACACAGCGGCAGGCATTCAGACCGCTTATAAATTATGCCAAGCCAGAAACAGAGGAATATGCCAAGTGTAGCTTGTACCCAAAATGGCATTGACTGATTAGGGTGACCTTCTATAAACCAAAGCGGTAAATGCCATAACGCCCATATAACGCCGCACGCGAGCGCGGCAAGCGGGAATGTTATTTTCTTTGACAATGCAGGGTGCAAAATACCGCGCCAGCCTAATTCTTCCTCGCCGCCGTAAATAAAGGTGGAACCAAGCAGGGAGATAAAAAAGTTCAACACCGTCATTTGCGGGTTCCATTCCATTGAAGAAAGTCCCACAGTGAGCGTAACGAGGGCGGCAAACAAAAGGAAAAACCATATCCCGCGTTTTTTGTATGAAAACAAAAATTTTTTCAGTGAGTGCAGATATGGTCTGCCGTCAATGCAAAATAATGCTGCAATGGCTGGACCGAAGTTACCTATAATATATATAATTGTCGGCAATATGTCGCCATATACAAAATCAGTATATGCAACAAGTGCAGCTACGCCCCACCAACAAGCATAAGTTATGACAAATGTAATAATAAGATATTTCACAACCGCTTTTATCTTCATATAGCTATTATAGCATAGTAATGGAACGAAGTCACCTGTATGGGGTTATAAAAAAAGAAATAATCCGAACGCTCCGCCGACTAAAATCGGTTTGGGGTTCGGATTATACTCGTTTGGCGCAGAAGACGAGATTATCTGCGGGCTGCGCCCTTGATGGTTTCGTCGGCGGGAAAGGTGTCTGTCCCTTTCCTGCTTCGCACTTCGCCGCCTTCTCGCGCGAACTCGTGTTTAATCCACGATTTCGAGCGGCTCGTCTCCTGCGCCAGCGCAAAAAAAGGAGCACCAAAGTGCTCCCTTGCGCTGGCGCAGAAGACGAGATTCGAACTCGTGCTACCGGTAAAGGTACTACTCCCTTAGCAGGGGAGCCCCTTGAGCCTCTTGGGTACTTCTGCATCCCTTCGCTGCGCGGCGGCTCATTCACGCGCTCATACACTATACCATAAACGCGGGGAATTGTCAAAGTATATTTTCCCGAATTTCCAAAAAAAATCAAAAAAATCATGCGCATGTCTTGCGGGCGCGGCAAAAGTATGCTAAAATAGACGGGAACAAAAGGGACAAGGAGAGTTTTATGAATATCTGGCACGATATCGACCCCAAGCGCATCACCCCTAAAAGCTTTGAAGCGCTCATCGAGATCCCCAAGGGGAGCAAGACAAAATACGAACTGGACAAGGAGACGGGCATTCTCAAGATCGACCGCGTCCTGTATACATCTACGGTGTATCCTTCCAACTACGGGTTCATCCCGCGCACCTATGCCGACGACGGCGACCCGCTCGATGTTCTTGTTTTGTGCAATGAATCCATTTATCCCATGACGCTGGTCAACTGTTATCCCATCGGCGTCATCAAGATGGTGGACAGCGGCGCACTGGATGAAAAAATCATTGCGATTCCCTTCAAGGATCCCACCTACAACGGGTATTACGATATCCAGGAGCTGCCCAAGCATATCTTTGACGAAATGATGCACTTTTTTGAAGTATATAAGTCGCTGGAACACAAAAAGACGACGGTCAAGGAGATCGCGCACCGTGAAGAGGCGATCGAGATCATCAAAAAATGCCTGAAGATGTATGACGAAAAGTTCGGAGGCAAGGCATGAACGAGCCGGAAGTCCCCTGCACCAAGATCGTCTTTTTCGGTGATTCCATCACCGAATCGGGACGCAACCACATGGACGACACCGACCTCGGCGTCGGATACGTCAAGATCGCAGCGGGAAAGCTTCGCCTTCTCTATCCCGATACCAAATTTTGTTTTCTCAATCGCGGAGTAGGCGGGGAACGCACGGCGGAGCTGTGCGCGCGCGTGCAAAAAGATGTTGTAGACCAACAGCCTGATTTCGTAGTGTTGGAAGTAGGGATCAACGATGTGTGGTGTCGCTTTTCGCGCGGGGAAGAGGTCACGCCCGATGCCTTCCGCGCCAACTATACCTATCTTGTAGACACCATCATGGCGACGGGCGCGAAGCTGTTTCTTATTCAGCCGTACGCGTTGAAGATGGGTGACAAGCAGCGTTTTCGTCCCTTCCTTGCAAAATTCAATGAAATCATTCGTGAGATCGCAGCAGAGCGCAGACTGCCGCTCATACCTACGGACGAGATTTTTATGGGCGTAACGCAGGATATCGATCCCGCGCAGTTCTCGACGGACGGCGTGCACCCCACGCACCGCGGCTGCCGTTATATCGCAGATCTGCTCATCAAGGAGCTGAAAAAATGGCTGAACTGAAGCGGCTGCTCGTCGTGGTTGATATGCAGCACGATTTTGTGGACGGCGCGCTGGGCACGCCCGAAGCCGTCCGCATTTTGCCCGTTGTCCGCACGCTTGCCGAACAGTGGCATGGGGATGTTGCCTATACGCAGGATACGCATGGCGCGGACTATGCCGCGACGCAGGAGGGGAAGTTCCTGCCCGTTCCGCATTGCATCAGGGGTACGCGCGGCTGGGAAATTGTACCCGAAGTGCGCACAGGAAAATCGGCGCGCATCTTTGAAAAGGGGACGTTCGGGAGCGTCGCGCTCGCGGAGTATGCCAAAGAGTACGACGAAGTGGCGCTGTGCGGCGTCTGTACGGATATCTGCGTCGTCTCCAACGCGCTGCTCATCAAGGCGTTTTCACCCGAGACGGCGATTTGCTGCGTTACGAATGCCTGTGCCGGGACGTCGCCCGCCGCACACGAAGCCGCGCTTGAGACGATGCGCAGCTGTCAGGTGCAGTTGGTTTCCTCCGCGCACCTGCTTATCCGATAAGACCACGGGGGAGCGCACGCCGCTCCCTTTTTGTTTGGAGTATTTATGGAAAAGACCAATGCAATGCGCATTTTGGAGCGCGCGAAAATTAGCTATATCGTGCACACCTACGAGGGCGGCGCGCTCTCGGGCGTGGAGGTCGCAAAGGCGCTGGGGCAGGACCCTGCCTGCGCCTTCAAGACGCTCGTCACCATCGGCTCGCCCAGAAAGTACTACGTCTTTGTCATTCCCGTGGCGGCGGAGCTGGACCTCAAAAAGGCGGCACGGGTGGCGGGGGAGAAGTCCGTTGAGATGCTCCCGCAAAAGGAGCTGTTCCCGCTGACGGGGTACGTGCACGGCGGCTGTTCGCCCTTCGGCATGAAAAAGGCGTTCCCGACCTTCTTTGACGAGAGCGCCGTCGGCAAGACCATCTGCTTCAGCGGCGGGAAGGTTGGCGTCCAGATCGAGGCGGCTTTTTCGGACGTGCAGGCAGCGCTCGGCTGTACCGTCGCAGATCTCATAAGAAAATAGTTGCGCAAAAGGAAGGGGCGCGCCCCGGGCAAAACCCGGGGCGCCCCGGGTTTTTTTTAAAAAAATTTTTATTTTTTTTAATATTTTTGGGGTGAGCGGTGAAAAAAGACCGAAATTGTGGT